>OLZI01000103.1_pt1 | contig 57102 bp, 38 predicted proteins | sample 1674061 | NCBI WGS metagenome assembly OLZI01 (sample SAMEA103958139, study PRJEB25191) | human gut metagenome | biome: human-associated habitat [ENVO:00009003]; feature: intestine environment [ENVO:2100002]; material: feces | place: Germany | collected 2013/2015 | reverse complement strand
ACACACCCTACATGAGGCGCTTTTTATTCATGTCTACTAATTCTGGGGCAGTTCAGAAGCTCAGCTTACAGGGGCGGGCATTGCTCGCCCCTGCTTTTTTATATTTTACAGGTTTACTCCTTCGCCACAAACACCACGCCGACCACACCGGGACCGACATGGGTGCCGATGGTGGGGCCAAGCTGGGCCACACGGCCGCCGGTCAGCTGGAGATTCTGGTGCATGTAGTGGTGCACCGGTGCAATAAGCTGCTTATTATCGCTGTAGAGCAGCGTATAGCCGTAGCGCGGGTCAATACCGCCGAGCGCGTCCAGCTGCTTGAACATGGCGACCAGCGCGCCGGGGCGTCCGCGGCCCTTGTCCACGAGCTTGATCTCGCCGTCCTTCAGGGCCAGCACCGGCTTGATGCCCAGCGCACCGCCCACAATGGCAACGGCGGCGGGCAGTCGTCCGCCCTTTTGCAGGTGCTTGAGGCTGTCCACTACGGCGACGATGCGCACCCGCTTTTTGAACTGCTCCAGCACGGCGGCGATTTCCTCCGCCGTCAGGCCCTCCTCATCGCGCAGGCGCACCGCCTCACGGACAAGCAGCGCCTCAGCCTGCGAGGCCGCCTCAGAGTCCACGATATGCACCTGCAGGCCGACATCGGCGGCGGCCAGATGCGCGCACTGGTAGGTGCCGGACAACTTCTGGCCGATGGTGATCACAAGGACCTCATCCCCCGCTGCGGCGGCATCCTCATACACCTGCATAAAGCTGGCCGGGCTGGGCTGGCTTGTACGGGGCAGCTTGCTGTCCTCTGCCAGGCGGACGAAAAATTCATCCTTCGTCATCGTGCCGTCATCGAGCTGGGTGGTGCCGTCTGCAAAGGTGACAGACAGCGGCACAACAAAGATGCCGGGGACGGACAGCTGCTCCGCAGTCAGATCGGCGGCGGAATCGGTAACAATACGGATCATGGCAGTAACTCCTTTATGGGCGTGCGGCAGCGCCGCATGTTGTTGACTGTTCAATAACTTGTTTAGTATACCACAGTTTTTCCGCGCTGTAAAGTGGATAAGGGCATAGAAAAAGCCCCCTTGCGGGGGCGGATTCTGGCAAAAATGACAGCGTGGAAAGCAAACAACCACACTGTAGGGGCCGGGCATGCCCGGCCCTGCCGTGTATAGCAAATGACCATTTGTGGGAAAGCGGCGGGCGGATATGGAATCCGCCCCTACGGAAGATGTGATTTTGGAAGAAGCTATAAATAAGGGCAGAGGGCGGCGCAAGGTGGCGGGCGGCATATATGCCGCCCCTACTGCTCTATAAACTTTTAGCAATGCAATAACCCGCACACGGCCCGGCAGGGAGGCTCCCCCCTACTCCTCAATGCCCAATAGCTCTGTGGCCGTATCCGGGTCAAGCTGCTGGACGGATTCGAGCTTACGGGTGATGGCGCGGCTGCGGGGGCCGATCAGCTCCTCCAGATCGGAGCCGGTCTGGTTCAGGTGGCGCTGCATCTGCTGCAGACCCGCGCCGAACTTTTCAAACTCGGTCTTGACCGCACCCAAGATCGTCCAGACCTCGCCGCTGCGCTTCTGGATGGCCAGCGTGCGGAAGCCCATCTGCAGGGCGTTGAGCAGCGCCGCCATTGTGGACGGCCCGGCCACCGTGATCTGGTAATCCCGCTGCAAAAGCTCCGTTACACCGCTGGAAACCACCTCGGCGTACAGCCCCTCAAACGGCAGGAACAGGATGCCGAAGCTCGTCGTGTAGGGCACCTCAATGTACTTGTCGTGGATGTCCCTGGCCTCGGCGCGCAGGACGTTGTTCAGCGCCTTGCGCATGGCGGCCACAGCGGCAGCATCGCCGCGCTCCTGCGCCGCCTGCAAATGCGCGTAGGTATCGCCCGGGAATTTCGCGTCGATGGGCAGCCAGACCGTGCCGTTCTGCCCCGGCATCTTGATGGCGTACTCCACGCGGTTCGTGCTGCCGGGCACGGTGGCAACGTTGCAGGCGTACTGGCCGGGGGCCAGGATCTGCTCCAAAATCGCGCCGAGCTGCACCTCGCCCAGGATGCCGCGGGTCTTGACGCCGGACAGCACCTGCTTTAAGCTGCCCACGTCGGCGGCCAGATTCTGCATCTCGCCCAGACCCTTGTAGACCTGCTCAAGCTGGGCACTGACCGTCTTGAACGAGTCGTTGATGCGCTGCTGCAGTGTGTCCTGCAATTTTTCCTCGACTGTGCCGCGGATCTCATCCAGCTTTTTGTTGTTGTCGGCGCGGATCGTGTTCAGACCCTGCACCAGCGCGCCGCGCACACTGTCCATCCGGGTCGCATTGGAGTCCTCAAGATTTTTCAGCCGCGTTTCCATCATCGTCAGCTGGGCCAGCAGGGCATCGTTCGCGGCCTTCTGGCGGGCGGCCCCGGCCCGGTCAATGGATTCCAGCCGCGCCGTGCTGGCGGCGGCGTTCTGGCGCTGGTTCTCGGCCAGAACGGCAGAAAAATCCCGCAGCGTCGCCGTCGTTGTGCGTGCGCTCTCGCCCTGCATGGCGCGCAGCTGCTCGGCCAGCAGGTCGGTCTCGCTCTGCAAAACCGGCGTCACCGCGCGGACAAAGTCATCCGCCGTATCAATTTTCTGCTGCGGTTCGTCGTTTTTGTGCATCACCTTTGCCAGCACCACGGCCAGCAGGATGTCCCCCGCCACGGCCAGCACCAGCAGCACATACAAAATCCAGCTCATAGGCACCTCACCGGATCAGCAGCAGCGCCGCGCCGATCACGGCCAGCACCGCCGCAAAAAATTCCGTCTCCCAGCTTTTGCGCTCCACACAGCGGGCGTTGGGGTTGTACCAGACCTGCAGCACCTTCCCCTTGTCCTTGTCGTGCCTGAACCAGAAGGCGTCGTTCGTCTCCAGCTCCAGCCGCCGACCGTTGGCGTACAGCTCCACCAGATAGCGGTAGCCGCCCGCACCCCGGCTGTTGCTGGTGGATGACGCACGGCGGCATTCCAGCACACGGGCGGGCAGCAGCACGGCCCCGCGGACCGTGCGGTATTTTTCCACAATGGCGGCTGCGGCCAGTGCAAAAAGCACGGTGCCCAGCACGCGATACACAATCAGTAATGTTGTCGGCATGGCAGTCTCCCTAAGGCAACACCGCATAATTCCCGCCTTACGGCTTAAGCACCGCTCCGGCGGCTGCGGCACTTAGAATTATACGGTATTGCCCTTACATTTGATGCTTCTATGATACAACATTTTGGTGTTAAATGCAAGCGGTTTTAACACACTTTCGTACTTTAGTGTATTGACTTGTTTAGGCAAATTTGCTAGAATATTAAAAGATGCCAAGACCGAACAAATGCAAATTTTACAAAGAAAGAGGTCGGCGCACCGCTGTGCGCCTTTACGCTATGCAGCAGAATGAACGTAACACCGCCCTGTATGAGGCGATCCTGCGACTGAACAGCCTGGATGAGTGCATCCGCTTTTTTGACGACCTGTGCGCCGTGACCGAGCTGCGCACGATGGAGCAGCGCTACGCTGTGGCCGGGTGCCTTTTGCAGGGCAAGGTCTACAGCGAGATCCGCCGCGAGACCGGCGCATCCAGCGCCACGGTCAGCCGCGTGAACCGTATGCTGAACTACGGCACCGGCAGCGTGGCCGAGAGCGTGCGCGAGGACCTGGCCGCACAGGGCGTCACCGCCGACACAAAGAAATAAGGAGGGTCCCATCATGTCCGTTTCGATTCAGGATTTCGGCAAGTCCACCAGCGGCCAGACCGTTAAGCTGGCGACGCTGAAAAACGATTTTATCGAGGTGCAGCTGCTGAGCTATGCCGCCATTATCCATCGCATCATCGTAAAAGACCGCAAGGGCAATCCCGTGGACGTTGTGCTGGGCTATGACACCGCCGCCGACTATGAGCTGAACACCGACAGCATGGGCGCCGCCGTGGGCCGCTTTGCCAACCGCATTGCAGGCGCGCAGTTCCCGCTGTACGAGGAGATCGTCCATATCACGCCGAACCAGAACGGAAACTGTCTGCACAGCGGCCTGCACGGGTTCAATCACACGATGTTTGACGTGGCGCTGACCCCCGGCGAGACCGACAGCGTGACGATGACGGCCACGAGCCCCGCCGGGACAGACGGCTTCCCCGGCAATTTTGAGCTGACCATCCAGTACAGCCTGGCCAAGAGCGGGCTGGTCATCCGCTACGGGGCGACCACCGACGCGCCCACCGTCTGCAATATGACGAACCACAGCTATTTTAACCTGAACGGCCACGCCAGCGGCAGTGCGCTGGGCCATCGCGTGACGGTGGACGCCGATTCTTACCTCGAAGCCGACGCCGCCAGCATCCCCACCGGGCGCAAGCTGCCGGTCAAGGGCACCCCGATGGACTTCACCGAAGAAAAGACGCTGGGGCTGGACATCGGCGCGGATTTCACCCCGCTGACCGATTGCTGCGGCTACGATCAGTGCTATGTCATCCGTGACAGCGGTCTGCGCCACGCCGCCTGGGCTGTCGGCCCCGAGACCGGCATCCGCATGGAGGTGCTGACGACCCTGCCGGGCGTCCACCTGTACACGGCCAACTTCCTGGCCCCGGTCACGGCAGGCAAGGACGGCGCACACTACGCTGCCCGGGATGCCGTCTGCTTTGAGACGGAGGACTTCCCCGACGCGCCGAACCACCCGAACTTCCCCGACACGACGCTGCTGCCGGGCAAGCCGTACAGCTCGACGACGATCTACCGGTTTGATTTGGCGGAGATGTGAAAACGGGCGAACGATGTTCGCCCCTACAGCACCCCTTTTCACTTGCCTTGTAGGGAGGGGTCTTGACCCCTCCGCGGGCGGATATGGAATCCGCCCCTACGGACTAGAGGTCTGAGCTGTAGGGGCCGCACATGTGCGGCCCGCGGCCTTCCCACAGACGCTCGCCCGCCTTATCCTGCCGGGCCGGGCATACCCGGCCCCTACCGCGTAACCGTAAAAAAACCGCCCTGCACGTTTTTTCGTGCAGGGCGGTTCTTTTTTACTTCTCTTTGCTCAGCAAGATCCGGTCATTGTCCAGCGCGTGGCCGACGTTCTCTGCGAAGCGGTCCAACAGGCCGTCCACGGTGGTGTGGGCGCGCTCCTCGCCGCTGATGTCCAGCACAATATGACCGTGGTCCATCATCAGCGTGCGGTTGCCCAGGGTCAGCGCGTCGTGCATGTTGTGGGTGATCATCAGGCAGGTCAGGTGGTTTTCGGCCACGATTTTTTTTGTCAGCTCCAGCACCTTGTCCGCCGTGCCGGGGTCCAGCGCCGCCGTGTGCTCGTCAAGCAGCAGCAGCTTCGGCGTGACGAGGGTCGCCATCAGCAGGGTCAGCGCCTGGCGCTGGCCGCCGGACAGCAGACCCACGGGCTGCTTCATGCGGTCCTCAAGCCCCAGACCCAGCGCGGAGAGCTTTTCGGCAAACAGCTCCCGGTCCTTTTTGTTGATGCGGGAGAACGCCGAGGTGTGCCCCGACGCGCGCAGGAAGGCCAGCGCCAGATTTTCCTCAATCGTCATGTGCGGGGCCGTGCCGCGCAGCGGGTCCTGAAACATGCGGCCAATCGCCTTGGAGCGCTTGAAGTCCGGCAGGAAGGTGATGTCCCTGCCGTCCAGCGTGATCGTGCCGGTGTCGGCGATGAACTCGCCCGCAATGGCGTTGAACAGCGTGGACTTGCCCGCGCCGTTGGAGCCGACAATCGTCGCAAAGTCGCCGTCGTCCAGATGCAGGTTCACGTTTTCGAGGGCGACCTTCTCATTGACAGTGCCCGGATTGAACGTTTTGCTGATGTTTTTCAGATCAAGCATGGCGGGCACCTCCTTTCTGGGCGTTGGCGCGGCGGCGGCGGAAATCTGCCTTGGCCTTGAGGGCCGGGGCTGCAATGGCCAGCGCGACGATGACGGCGGAGATCAACTTCAGGCACTCCGACGGGACGTTGGCACGCAGAGCCAGCGCAATAATGAAGCGGTAGATGACACTGCCCGCAACGGCGGCCACAGCCTTGACCCACATGCCGCCGCGGCCAAAGAGCGTCTCGCCGATGATGAGCGAGGCCAGGCCGATGACGACCATGCCGGTGCCGAGGTTGATGTCCGCCGAGCGCTGGTACTGGGCCAGCACCGCGCCGGACAGCGCGGTCATGGCGTTGGCGATGCAGAGGCCCACCGTGATGGTGAAGGCGGTGTTGATGGACGACGCACGGACCATGTCCGGGTTATCGCCGGTAGCGCGGATGGACAGGCCCAATCGGGTGCCGAGGAACGCGATGAGCAGCGCGCAGACCACAACGGTGACAAGCGCCGCCACGATGAGCTTATAGGGTGCGCTCTCGCCAAAAACGCCCTGTGCAGCGGTAAAGACCGTTTTGGTTTTCAGCATGGGTACGTTGGAGGAGAAGCCCATGACCGCAAGGTTGACCGTGTACAGCCCCGTGTTGGTGATGATGCCCGCCAGAATCGACGGCACAGCGAGCTTTGTCTGCAAAAACGCGGTGATAAAGCCCGCCGCCGCACCGGCCAGCATGGCCAGCGGCAGCCCCAGGAACGGGTGGCCCGCCACGGCGGCGGTGGCCGACACTGCGCAGCCCAGCGTGAACGCACCGTCGGTGGTCATATCGGCGATATTCAGCACGCGGAAGCTCAAAAACAGCGCCATAGCGACCAGCGCGTAGATAAAGCCCAGCTCCAGTGCATTCAGCACGGTGGCAACGGTAAACATAGGGTGACTTCCTCTCTGATTAAACTTGTCCCCCTCTGCGAGGGGGATGTCCGCAGGACAGGGGGAGAGAACCTTGCCACTGCCCGAAATATTTCGGGTGATGGCCAGGCTCTCTCCCCCACCGCCTGCGGGCGGAGCCCCCTCCCAGAGGGGGCCGGGATTTTTTTATTCCGCCGTGGTGACCTCGACGACCTGGCCGGCCAGATCGTTGAAGGCGCTGTAGTCGATGCCCAAGGCGGCGGCGGTCTCGGTGTTGACGGTGATGATGCCGCCGTCCATGACGTGGTACGCGGGGACAACGCCGGTCTCGAGGATGTCGAGCGCCATGTCGGCGGTGTAGGTGCCCAGCTCGGTGTAGTTGACGCCGCAGGTTGCAAACGCACCTGCCGTGACGAAGCTGTCCGCGCCGGTGTAGAACGGGATGCCGCCCTTGGTCAGCGTCTCGGAGACAGCGGCGGCAGCGGCCATGACCACGTTGTCCGTCGGGGTAAAGACGGCATCGACCTGGCCGACCATGCTGGACGCGGCGGTCATGATCTCGTCGTTGGTGTTGCCGGTCTTTTCGACGTAGGCAATGCCCTTGGCATCCAGATACGCCTTGGCCTCGGCAATCGGGGTCGTGGAGTTGGCCTCGGAGTTGGAGTAGAGCAGGCCGACGGTCTGGATGTCGGGCTGAACGGCGAACATCATATCCATGATGGACTGGGTGTTCAGCGCGTCGGACGTGCCGGTGACATAGTCAATGTCGGTCAGGTCTGCGGCGGCGGGGTCGGAGATGGCCGCGTAGATGACCGGGGTCTTGGTGGACTCGGCGGCGGTGGTCATGCACTGGGCGGCCAGCGTCGCGATGGGAATGATGGCGTCATAGCCGTCGGCGACGACCTGTGTGCCGATCTGGTTCAACGTTGTGGCGTCGTTCTGCCCGTTGAAATCCTTGTACTCGATCGTGATGCCCTTCTCGGCGGCCTTGGCGTCCAGCTCTTTTTCAATAGCCACGCGGATCTCGTCGAGGCTGGCGTGGTCAAGCTGCTGGACAATGGCGACCTTGTAGCTGTCAGCGGCGGCGGTGTCCGCGGTGCTCTCGGCAGCGGACGCGGTAGTCTCGGCGGAAGATACGGCAGTGTTGGCGGTATCGGCGGTGTAACCACAGGCGGCCAGGCTGGTCATCATAGCGGCGGCGGACAGAACAGCAACAAACTTTTTCATGGTAAATTCTCCTTTATTTGTAAAACAGGTGATGTTGTGGTTGTAGGGGCGAGCATTGCTCGCCCGCGGGCGGTCAATGACCGCCCCTACAGGGGTAATTGCGCAAATCGTTTTTACAAATTCAGGCTTGCCATCGCTCTTTCATCAGGTTCATGTTCCCTCTCCCCCATTGTTAAAAACAAAACTGCCCTTGCACAGAACTTCTCCTGTGCAAGGGCAGATAAAACAAATCTGTGGTGCCACCTTGCTTGCCGTGCTTACGATACAATCACGGCCACTCTGTAGGGAACCAACATTCCCCTGCTCTGTAACGGGAGCTGCCCGTCAGCGGATACTGCGGGCCATGCCCGTTTCCCCGTGCCCTCCGCGAACCATTATGCAGACCCGCTCTGTATCCCCTTCCCAGCATCGGGGACTCTCTGTAACTGCGCTGTGTGCTTTACTTTCGCTTCATTGGTTTAAAGCATTTATACCACACATGGGTGTGTTTGTCAACACCCAATTTCAAATTTTATTCAGATTCTGCGGATTCCGGCGACGCCATGTTGTTTTTATCCAGCACAAACAGTTTTTGCACCTGCTCGGCCACGGGGGTGTCGGTGTCCTTCAGCAGGCAGTTCTCCGTCAGGTAGGGGCTGTCCTCGCCGTCCAGCGCCAGCAGCATATCCTTTCCGCGCAGGGCGTCGCTGCCCAGGTACTCGGTCAGGCTGTCGGCGTCCCAGGCGGTCTCGGTATCGTCGGGCGTGAAGCTGCCGGCGTTGCTCCAGGTGCCGTAGACTGCGCCAATGGCGCAGACGCACTGCGGGTCCTCGTCCTCGCCGTATTTCTGCTTATCCAGCTGCGCCTGCAGCTCGGACGCCATGCTGCCCTCGGTCATCAGGGCGCTGGCCTCGTCGGTAAAGATCAGGATGCCGTCCTTCTTATAGGTTTTCAGCAGCTGCTTCGCGTCGTAGGTCGGCAGCTCACTATCGTCCGCGACGTTCAGCGTGCCCTGCATGGCGTAGTACAGGCGGGACACGGCGGCGTAACTGCTGCCGAAGAACCGCTCCATCTGGCGCGGATATTTGGCCATCGCCGTCTTGAACCAGTAGACGGCATTGCTGGTCGTGCCGCTGCGCATGACCTGCACAGCCTCGGCGATCTCTGTCTCGGGCGTGTTGTGGCTCGCATTGGCCAGCACGGTCAGCGCTTTGCCCACTGTCGCACTGCGGGCATCTGCCCCCAGACCCGCGGCGTGGAAAACACCGGGGTAGCGCGTGCGGACGTGCTCCCACAGGGTGCGGGCGCTGTCGCGCCGGTCGGCGGGCAGCACGGACAGGTAGCTGTCCAGGCTCCCGGTATTGCCGGTCTGCAGATAGTTGTCCAGCAGCACGCCCGCGGCGGCACCGTCCGGCACAGCCACGACCCGCACGCCCGCGCTGTACAGCTTGTCGATCAGCGCACCGCGCAGCTCATTGCCGCGCAGGTTGTCGGTGTCGGCCACAAAGACGCGGTAGTCGTCGCTGCCGAAGTCCGACGCATCGAGCGCATAAGTCATATCAATGCGGTGCAGATACTTACTGTTGTACTCCTCCACGGGGTTGGTCACGTCGGCGCTCTCGCGGGTCGCAATGACAAGCTCGCCCGCGGCCTCGGCGGCGGCGGTCTCCGGCGTGGCGGCAATGACCTCCTCGGCGGTCTTATCATCGTACAAAAAGTCCTGCAATGCCTTAATATTCACGACCCAATCGGGGTCGTACATCAGGCGGTCATCCATACCCGTGCGGATGCCGTAGGTGCCCTGCAGCGGCATGGACATCTGCTGCACATCACAGCCCAAAAAGCCCGGCAGCTGCACGAGCAGCGCGGCGATCTCGGACTTGGTAAAGTTCGTCTGGATCAGCGGCAGAATGGTGTTGAGCAGGTTGTCCAGCTCCATGACGCTGGCGTTCTGCACCTGATCCAGCACGGCCTTAATGACGGTGCGCTGGCGTTCGACGCGCTTCCAGTCGTTGTCGATCTTGCGCAGGCGGGCGTATTGCAGCGCCGTGTAGCCGTCAAAATGGTTGGGGCCCGGGTCCACGTGGTTGACGATCAGCATCGAGTTGGAGGGGACCTCCCAGTTCAGGGCCTTGGCCTCCATCTCGGTAATGTCAAGGTCTACGCCGCCGACGGCGTCCACGATCTGGACGAAGGAGTTGAAGTTGACGCGGACGTAGTGGTCGACCTGCACGTTGAAGCAGTCCTCAATGGTTTTCATCGTCAGCTTTGCGCCGCCGTAGCGGAAGGTGTGGGTGATCCAGTCGTACTGCCCCTCATAGCCGTCCAGCAGGATCGGCACGCCGGTGCCGCGCTCGATGGAGACCAGCCGGATGACGTGATCTTTGATGTCGAGCGAGACCAAAATCATGCTGTCGGCGCGCGCGTCGTCGCTGAACTCGGTGGTGTCCTCGGTGCCGTCGAGCTGGTTCAGGTGGGTGAAGGCGTCGGCGTCGTTGACGGCCTCGGTGCGCTCGTCGGTGCCGATGAGCAGGATGTTCAGCACGTTGTCGTCGGAGAACGGGCTGCCCTCGGGCATTGTCATCTCGCTTTCGGTGTGGGTCAGGCCGGTCCCGTCCAGGTCCTGGTCCTCGTCCGCGCCGATCTCGCCCATCTCGCTGACGCTGCCGTCATCGTAGCGCAGCAGGTCGAGCTTGCCGTTGACGTAAAGGGTCGCCAGTACAGCCAGCACGGCCAGAATGCCGACAACAATGACCGCGATTTTGCCACCCTTGGGCAGGCGCCTCCACGGGTTCCGTTTGGGCGCTTCATCGGTTGTTTTTTCGGTTTTCGTTTCCAGTTCGTTCATACTTTTTACTTTCCCCTGTTGTTGCCTTACCTATAATCCTATTGTGTGGGGGGCAATGGCCGCCCCTACACGTATTACGTGCGTTTTAAGCGTTTGGCGATTTGCCGTACATCACAGCAATAATACAAAAACGCCAGCCCTGCAAAGACGGTCAGTCCCAGTGCGCGCCAGGTGAACCAGCCGTGCTGGATGCTGTGGGTGCGCAGCACGATGAACCACGCCGGGGTCATCAGCGCGCAGAGCCCCAGCGGCAGTGCGCGTGCGAGCTGCTGCCTGTCCCGGATGCTGGCCGCAAACAGCGTCAGAAGCAGAACGACAGCCAGCACCAGCGGCCAGAACAGGTGTTTGCCCGCCAGTGTCGTGTATACAAAATGTAAAATATTACTCCAGGTCAATTCCATGCCGTGCCAGCTGTCGGCGGCAGTGCGCACGCCCACCTGATGCAGCGCGTCGGCAATGACGTTCTGCCCGGTGACAAGCCCGGCCAGCACCCATTTGGATGCCCAGCAGAGCAGGTAGCCGACGCCCCACGTCAGGCTGCCGCCCACAACGATGCCGCACTGCCTTGTGCCGGCCCGCAGGCGCTGCTGCGGCTCAAGCAGCCAGCAGACAAGCGGCAGGCCAAGGGTCAGGACCGGCGTGACGAGCAAGTCGCAGAACGACGTCACAACGCCAAGAACCAGCAGTGCCAGGCAGACATCATCGCTGCGGCGGGGCTTGGCCAGCACCCAGACGCAGCCCGCGTAGGCAACGGCAAAGCAGGTGAAAAACTGTACCTGATGCGGTGCCCAGAACGCCGTGACCAGCAGCTGACTGACCGCGAACCACACCGCGGCCCGCAGCCCGCAGCGGCGGCGCAGCAGCACCGCCACCGCGGCAAACAGCGCCGCCAGCACCAGATACTGCACCACGCGCACGCCGGTGATGTCGGTGACCAGCAGCAGCGGGCGCAGCCAGATCAGGTAGCCGTGCCAGTACCGCGCGTAGGAGAACGGCACAAGCGCGGGCGCGTCGGTGCGCTGTGCGCCCGCGGCCCAGTCCCTTTCTATGTACCATTGCAGGTCGTCGGCCAGCGTCTCAAAGTTATCGACGTTGTAGGCCGTATTCGTCATCATGGCGGTCAGCGGCGGGGCCTCGTCGGCGGACGCGGCCTCGGTCAGCATGATCGTGTCGGTGTAGTTGTCCATCTGGAACAGCTTGAAGTTCAGATATTCCGGGTACAGTCCCTCACCGGCGATTTTCACCGCTGAGTCGTAGACATGGTCCCGCACCGGCTCCCCGGGCAGGGCGTAGGCCGCCAGCAGCAGCACGAAAAGCGCCGCCAGCGTCACGGCGAACGCCGCCAGCGCCCGCAGGGCAAAGGGTGGTTTTTGGTTTTTTGGTTTTGCCATGCGGCACCCCTTTCACACAAAAATACAGTTTAATTATAAAACAAAACTCCCGCCGTTGCAACGGTGGGAGTGTGAAAAAAGGTTGAACAAATATTGGGACGTCCTTGCCTCCCTCGCAGAGGGGGCCAGGGGAATGTTCCCTACACCATATCCGTCTGCCTGGACACCGACAGCACGATGCCCATCTCCCCCAGCAGCATCAATAAGCTGGTGCCGCCCGACGAGAAAAACGGCAGGCTGATGCCGGTGTTCGGGATCGTGTTCGTCACAACGGCCATGTTCAGAATCGCCTGCAGCGTGACCTGCACGACGAATCCGACGACGAGCAGTGCGCCGAACTTATCCCGCGCGCGCACCGCAATCGACATGCCACGCAAGAGCAGCAGCAAAAACAGCGCCACGACCAGCGCCGCCCCGATAAAGCCAAGCTCCTCACACAAAATCGAAAAAATAAAGTCGTTCTGCGGCTCCGGCACGTACAGATATTTCTGTCGGCTGTTGCCCAGCCCCAGCCCGGCCAGCCCGCCCGACGCGATGGCGTAGAGGCTCTGGATCGTCTGGTGACCTTCGCCCAGCGGGTCGGCAAAGGGGTCGCGCCACGACGCGAGCCGGTCCGTGGCGTAGGGCACCAGCTCCGGCAGCGCAATGACCGCCGCCGCAATGGCCGCCGCGCCCAGCCCCCCGGCCAGCCCGAACCACTGCAGCCCTGTGCCGCCCACAAACATCAGCACCGCGCCGATGGACAGGATCAGCAGCGTGCCGGACAGGTGCGGCTCCAGCAGCATGAGCACCGTGACGACCCCCAGAATCAACGCGAACGGCACAACGCCTGTGGAAAACGACTTCATCCTGTCGTGATTCAGTGAGATGATATGCGAGAACACCAGCACAATCGAGAATTTTGCGATTTCACTGGGCTGCAGCGTGCCCAGCCCTGGCAGCACGATCCACCGCTTGCAGCCGTTGTACTCCGGCATGAAAAGCACGATGGCAAGCAAAAGCAGCGAGATCCCCAGCATCGGCCAGGCCAGCCTGTGCCAGACGTGGTAGTCCACCAGGCTGGCCGCGTACATAGCCAGCACGCCCAGCGCCGCAAACAGCAGTTGCGGGCGGATGTAGGTGTAGGCGTCGCCGCGGCGGTAGAGCGCCACCGCGTACCCCGCGGAAAACAGCATGATAAGCCCGTAGCTCAACAACAGCAGCAAGATCAGCAGAAACGGTATGTCGAATGTCGGCAGCGATGCCGCCCGCGCCCGAATCCTTTGTACAAGTGCAGCCATAACAAAGCCCCCTGCGCAGAGTGTACGCAGGGGGCGGCGGGTTTATGCTTTTGTCAGCGGTTCAAATCAAGGCTCAGCATCGTGTAGCCGTTGGCGCCGTTCTGGATGCTCTGGGCGCTGGCCTCATAGCAGGCCTGCAGGACCTCCATGTTGGGCTGGGGCGCGTCCGGGTCGGTGATGGTCCCGGTGGCAAGGGCCTCGTTATAATTCTCAATAACCTGGGCACAGATGCGGCGGCGATCCCGCAGCGGTGTCAGCAGGTTGGCCATCCACTGCTGGTACATGCCGTGGTAGTCGCTGCCGTGGTCAGCATACAGAAAGTAATATTCCTGCTCGACCTCCATGGGCGACGCCTGGCAGCGGTAGAAATCCCCCAGTGCCGCGCGCTTTTTATCGGTGGAGTATTGCAGGATGTCCGACAGTCCATTGGGGAAAAGCTCTGGGTGCCGAATCCATTTGGAGTACGGCTCCACCTGCACTTTTAGCGCATCAAAGACGGCCAGAAAATCCTCAAGCGCGATCTTCATCTCGCCCTTTTCCCATTTCTGGATCGTGCGCTTATCCCGGCCCAGGCGGTCTGCCAGTTCCCGCTGTGAAACACCCGCTGCCTCCCTCGCAGCGGTCATTGCTTCTGCCACACGGTATCGATATGCGGACATAACATCTTCTCTCCCCTCAAAACGCGATTCACCGCCGGAAAAACAGCAAAGCGGCGGTGCAAAATGCGCCGCCAAAATTTCCGGCACTGGTTGTGTACTTTGCACACCGGGATATGCTATATTGTGAAGGGCGGCATCTATAAGTACACTAACACTACCATAATTTTACTCCGGTTACCATTTTTTGTCAATATATTTTGTTATGTAGCATAGCAGGAGTGGGTGAAAATCGTGTATACCTATCGCGTTGTCTGTCAAAAGCTATCCGCGCCCGAGCTCGGGCCCTACATTACCTACGGCATTCTGGCCGCGCGGGACCTCCGCGGCTGCCAGCAGGTCGTACAGTTTATCTCCGACGTATCGTTGGATCGCGCCCTCGTCGAGGCACTCGCACGCCGCTGCACCGCCGCCCAGCTCGACCCCTGCCACCTGCTGGACGTGGTCGAGGATGCCATCAGCGGGTAAAGCCTTCCGCCCCCAAAGGCTCCGACCAGGGGCGAGGTGCGCCCTTTTGCCGGGTGTCCTATAGCGCAAGGGACACCTCTCACATGCTGTTCCCGGCAAGCGCAGTCCTTGCCCGGGTGTGTTTGCCGTGCGCCTTTTTATGCGGCCACCGTAACTTGGTTGTCAGCTCCTGCTCATACTCCGGCGTGTCACATTTGTGGCCTATTGAATATGTAGGGGCGACCATTGGTCGCCCGCCAACTTGGCGCAGCAACGCCTTTTCCGGGTAAGTTTTTTTCACAGGCAAACGGGCACGGGCGAGCAATGCTCGCCCCTACAAGAGTTTTTTGACAGTCTGTATACTCAGGGAAGATATAAGATTCCATCTTCAACTTGAACATTGGTGTGCCGCATAAGCTGACCCTTGCCCTTTTCGGCTCCGGATAAGGATAAAACCGCAAGCACACACACGACCAAATTCACGGACATTCCCGTTGAATTTGTGTTGTGTTTACGCTTTTTTGTGGCGATTTTTGCGCAATAGTTGCGCAAAAGCATCAGCAAGATTTTAACAGGTGCTTGGCGGTGTGTATAATAGTTGCCGAAAGCGCTTGTCATTGTGACGAATTCGACAAGTCAAAATTTTGCAATCTGCCAAAAAATCACTTGCTTGAATGTAGCCGTATTGAAATTTTCATCCCAAAGTATTATACTGTTCCTTATAAATAAAAAGGCACACAACAAACATACCGTGTCTTACTTTTCCCGACGTAAGCGCAAATGTTTGCACATCGGATTATATTCTCAAAAAAGACTGTAAATACAGCTCAGCTTGTGGAAAAAGTCCGTTTCCGTGCCAGATGTGCGCAGCGCATAAAATCGCGCCGAATGGCGCGCGTTTTTTTCCCCCCCCGATATATCGTGAGAACACACATGTATAGAAAAGGAGTCGAAGCAAATGACGAAAGCATTTTCTATCCTGCACCGTGCGGCGGCACTGCTTGTCGCCCTGTGCCTGCTGGTCGGTATGGCTCTGCCGGTTTATGCAGCTGAGGATGAGGCTTTATTTTTTGACGCAGGTTCGGAAACGATTCCGACTATTCCTGCCGCAAACACGTCAAGCGAGGGTGTAGAGCCTGCGCAAGAGCCTATTGTATCCGAATTGGAAACGATTCCGGATGAAGGAGATACCCCGCCCACTGCAAACGAGCCGGGAACAGAAGCGGAAACCACTGTGCAAAACACGGAAACGGTTCCGAATAATGACGGCAAAACCCAGGAAGCGGCAGAAAATCAGACTTCCGCCGCCGATACGGACACCGCCCCTGCCGACCCAGCCTTGACGAACAAAACCCCTGCGGACACTTCCGATACGGCTGCCGCGCCAAACCATGCCATCAACGCGCAGGAAACCACGGCGGCAAAAACCAACACAGAGCAAGATGTTCTTTTTGCTGACGGGGACAACCCCAACGAAGAAGATACTATGCTTGCGGATGATTTGCCTGACAACGATGACGCGAACACGCCTGATACGATAGCGGACACGGGCGCATCGCAGGGCTTTATCCCCGCAACGACAACCATTTATTTTGAGGATGACGGCAGATACAATAGTACATATAGCGGAAATTGCACCATTCATTTCCTCGCGTGTACCGATAGCAAAACGAACGCCTACATAGACAAGGTCATGGCGGATACCGGAGAGACAGTAACCGACCAAGATGGGAAACAACACAAAATCTTCAGCGTTACGCTGAATTCGGCAGACTATCCGGCGGGCGGGTTTTATCGAATTATCTTCCAGTATATAGAAGGCAATAGCTGGAAAGAAGAAATCAACGCCTTTGGCAATGACAATGTTAGCAATACTGACAAGCTGACAGCGATTGACCTGCTTGCCGGCAAAAAGTTTGTTCGTGAAGGCATCACGAACGGTGGTCAAGATGGTAAACATTTCAACCAGAATCAACTCTACAACGCCGCCCAATGGACGCGCGTTGAATACTATTACAAGGACACGCCGCTTTACTTCAAAAACGAAAGCGGCACTGCACTTACCAACGTAACCGCAACATTTTACAAGCTGAAAGACGGCACAACGACAGAAGAAACCGACAGCCAAACGATCGGCACGGTGGATGCGGACAAACTTGCCGCGCAGCAGATCCGGATCCCCGACAATCAGTCGCGGTTTGTGCAGTTTACTTGGAACAATGGCCAAAGCGCTCTGTATGATTTCACCACGGACTCCACCGCAGCCCCCTACGCGGACGCCCAGAAACTGGACTTAACAGCGGCAAATTGCTATGTCTACAACGATACCACAAGCACCTGGGCAAGCGCGGGCGGTGATTTGCTTACCGCGGGCAAAAAGATTTACTTTGACGCCACGCTGTCCTCGTACGGTTACGAGGGCGAGGGTTTACAGCAACAGCCTATGCCGGGCATTGACAACAAAATGTTCTGCTTCCTGACGGATTCAGAGAACCATGTCACTTCGAAGGAGATGACGTTGGTAACAGCCGACTCCACCACTCCCGCCCGCAAGCTGTGGTCTTGCGAGATTCCCGACGGCGAAAAAACTTACACCGCGGTGCAATTCTCCGCAACGGATAACCAAAACGCCCCCGCAAAAGACAACAAGACCAGAAAGTACAGCACGGCAGAAATCCCCCCAACCCTGCAAGAACCCTGCTTCTTTGCCGACGACGGCGACCCGTCGGCCTACACGGGCGGCGAAGGTGTCAACCGTGACGGCTACTGGGGCGAGAAAGCCTCTGTCCGCGATGCCGAAAGCGGCAAAAACGCGACCGTTGTGGACATTGATAACAGCGGCATTTTTACCCAACAAAAGGATACAAAGTATATCACCAGCACCCTGTACGATTACTACACCGACTACGAGCTGAACGGCCTGAACCGCGACACGTACCCGGACAGTTACACGAGTTCCCAGCGCGGGTACGTCACTTTTGAGCAGTTCAACCGCGCACTAAGCAGCGCTTACACGGCAAACGACAATGTCAAATACCCGCTTTATACCGGGCATTTCCAACCGTCAATAAATAATTGGGGCAACCCCTTTGCAACCGTTGCCGCCGGTATGGGTCTATACGGCTGGAGCAACGATACGAACAGTCCAGCTTACAAAACTTTTATGGCCGTGAACAACTCGGCACTGGATGATAGTGGTAACGGAAGCGACGATTACAACCGCACCTTCCAGGGCCTTGTGGAAAGCAAGACCTCTGACGGTACGGCAAACGGTCTGCCGCTGTTAAGAACCAAGAATTCCACAACAAATGCGTCGGTTGACCCGCACTTTGACAAAGACTTCCTGCAAGGCAAAAACGCCTTTAACACCGTGCTGGGCAAGGTGTACGAGGATGTTTCCTTCCCACTCAAGCAAAAACCCGTTTTTGCGCAAAATCCGGACAGTCCGGACGATAACGACCCGGAGAGCAAAGCCGAATATTGGTACTATGACAGCAACGAAACCTCGCTGTACCTCAAACAGGACAGCGCCCGCCAAAGCTACTATCTGGCGGGGAATGGTACGAAAGATGATGCCTCACTTAACCGTGGTGCCGACAACAGTACAAACGGTAAGGGGTATGGTTTCTTCCCGTTTAACGAAACAGTTACCGGCAGTGCCCCCCAATACAACTACGGCTTTGGCGCCAAGCTGCAATTTGACTTTACGCTTACAGAGGACGGCAAGGTTGTTGTAGGAAAAGACACCAGCGGCAGGAACATTGAAGTTCCTATCAAGTTCTTCTTCTCCGGCGACGATGACGTGTGGGTCTACATTGACGGCAAGTTGATGCTGGATGTCGGCGGCGCGCACGGTAAAGCGTCCGGTCTGCTGGAATTTGGCGCAAACAACACCGTAACCCCCTACGTCAGCTCCAACAAGAACACCGACCAAAATGATACCATGGTCTATGGGTCCGGCGAAACAACCAAAACCGTCAACTACAACGGCCAACCGATCACGTTCAATAAGAAGGGCACCACCAAAACCCTTGAAAACCAATCCACCCACACCCTGACCATGTACTACATGGAGCGCGGCATGTGGGAGTCTAACATGGCGCTGGCGTTCAACTTCCCCGACCATAACGAATTGCAGGTCGAAAAGCAGGTCGATGTTTCGGACGTGAACCCGCTGTTCCGAGACAGTTTCAAAAACCAGAAAATTTTCACCTTCAACATCCAAAATCTGGCCACCCACTACGGAACGACAGCTACTTACACCCCGACGATTAAAACCGAGAAACTTCCGGACACTGCATACAGTTCGGCCAAGGGACTATTAAGCTATGAGTCGTCCCTGCCGGAGGGTGTAGGCAAAGGCAGCGCCGTGCTGTGGTCATCGGATAAAAGTGACCCATCCAGCCTGTACCGCGACCAGCGCCGCGGCACACTGACATGGGACACAGCCATAGATATAAGTCAGTACAGCTACCTGACCTTTGATGTCTATGTGCAGGGCAAACAGACCGATACCTGCGCCCTGAGCAACCTGTATGTGGAACTTTGGGACACAAGCGGCAAGCAAATGGCCTTGGCACCAAGGGGCTGCAAAGCAGCGATGTCTACGGCGCGGCGACCGCGCTGCACCCGGGAACGTGGTACACCGTGCGGCTGATGTTGAACTCCCTGAAACAAGTCGAGGGTTTCGACAAAACGCAGCTAAAAAGCATAACGGTGGGCGATAACTATGCGCGCAGCATTTACCTGCGCAACTTTACATTCAGCAGTGCGCCGACCCTGCCGAAACAAACAGGCTTTACCACCGCGCAGTACAACGTCCCCGACTATGGCTCTGCCACAACCGGTAAGCTGGAAAACGCGGCTTATGCGGTGTTTTCCTCCAACCTTGGCAACGGCGACGTTGTGGATGAAAACGGACGGTTCCTGCTGCAGGACGGTGAGACCGTTACCTTTAATGACCAGTTCCGCCGCGGCAGCTACATAGCCCTGCAAGAGCAGATCGACACCGAACTGTACGATACAACTTGGACGGTATACGAAAACGACGTACCTGTTACAAGTGTAAGCGGCAATAGTAAAGTTGTTACGACGGGCGAGGTTAACACGTTGCAAAACGTCAGCGGCACCGCCCCGAACGATGGCCGAACGGAAAAGGCGGTTGTTGCAACCCTTGACGGACACAACACCCAGAACGCGTACACAGAGACCCAAAAACCGAACGCTGACATGCTGGTTTTTCGCTCTTACCGCAATTCGGCCGATGATAACGAGCTGACCAAGCTGAAAGTGGTTTTCAACAACAAGGTCAAGACCGGCAAGCTGATTATACGCAAGGTTCCCGCCGAAGGCGAGACACTGGCAGGTCAGACGTTTACCTTTACCGTCCGATTCGGCGATGTTGGCGGCCAAAGCCTCGGCAACATAATCCCGCCGAAAGAGTACACCTGCACGGTGGAAAACCACAATGGCGAGTACTACGGCGAGATCGTGATCGACAAAATCCCTGTCGGCACACGGTTTGTTGTGTGGGAAAATGAACAGACGGGCACAAGCCTGAAATCGGTGTCCTTCAAGGGCGGCAAAGACTGCGCTGTTGCCGCGGACGGCGTAAAGGTGTACGGCGCCATTGCGGAGGGCGATACGAACGCTGCAACGGCAACATTTGTCAACTCCGCCCGCGAACTGATTGACATAGCGGTCAAAAAAGAGTGGAAAACGCAGGACGGTACGACGGACATTCCGCAAGCCGACCTGCCCAACGCCATTTACCTGCAACTGCAGCGCACCGAAACGCCGAACGTTGCAAACAGCTGGCAGACGGTTTCGGGGTATGAAAGCGTAGAGCTGAAAAAACCCGACGGTTACGAAGGCTGGACCAAACAGTTTACCGGGTTGGACAAGTACGATGCGAACAAGTCGGAGAGTGCGCGTGTCGCTTACACCTACCGCGTGCTGGAAAGCGCGTCGGCAGGCGGGCATTTTTACGGCGGCACGGATGGCGATGTGATTGAGATCGGCGGCAAGAAGTACAAGGTTCTCAATACCACCCGCGTCACAGGCGATTCGACCAACAAAACGCTGACCCTGACCAACCAACTGCAAGATGCCAAATATAAGCTGGTTATCACAAAGCAGGACGCACAGGATAATAGCATAAAGCTGGGCGGCGTGGAGTTCAAGCTGGAAAAGCTGAACACTGTACCGATTGAAACGCCGAAAACAGGCACGACCGCCGCGGGTACAGGCGAACTTACCTTTGCAGACCTGACCCCCGGCAACTACCGCCTGACCGAGACCAAGACCGCCGAGGGCTACACCCTGCTGGCCGAGCCCATCGAATTTACGCTGACAGCGGGCGGGCAATGCCTACGCGATGGCGCGGCGTTTGGCGCGAAAACCACAGATGCCAGCGGCGTGTACAACATTGCCCTGACTGTTTACAACCGCAAGGGCTTTACCCTGCCGCACACGGGCGCGGACGCACCCAGCCTGTGGCTGCTGATAGGTTTGCCCGCACTGGTGGCTGTGCTGCTGGTGCTGGTGTTCCGATACAATAAGAAAGGGGGCAAACATTCCTGAACCCCCTAAAAAAGCCCTCCACACAAAACAACATAGAAAGAGTTATGCAACAAGATGAAACTGAAACGTTTATTTACCGCAGTCCTCAGCACCGCCCTGGCCCTGAGCCTTTGCGCCATGCCCGCCATGGCGGCTGACAGCGCGGCGGCGGCGATGCCTAAGACAAGCACAAGCACGATTGACAAAAACCAGAAAGGCTCTATCACCATCTATAAGCGGGCACTGGATAGTAGCGGAAATGCAGGTACTGCCGGTGATGGCGAAACAATGGCGAGTCCGCAGGGGGCAGCATTGAAGGATACAGGTTTTACCCTCTATCGGGTCATGAATACAGAGACGTTGCTTGCCTACTATAATGATAACACAACTGCCGATCAGGTAGATGTTAAGGACTACTTTACTAACTATGCTGAGAATAAGACGGCAGCAGGGCTGAAAACTGCTTATGCTACTGCTTATAAGTCAGAAGTACTTACAGATGAAAACGGCAAGGCTACCTTCACCAAACTGCCTGTCGGTATGTACCTTGTAATTGAAACCAAAACCCCGCAGGCTGTTACCATGCCCGTAGAGCCTTTCTTGGTTTCGATTCCTATGACCCGCATTGGCGACAGGACTACGGGCGCTGATAACCAAAACCAAAAAGAATGGCTGTATGATGTGACTGTCTACCCCAAAAACAGCATTGCCAAAGGCACGGTAAAACTTGTCAAGCAAGGCAAACAGGGAAGTACAACAACACCGCTGGCAGGCGTCAAATTTACCCTGAACAAGAAGAATGACACAGATGATGACTATACTGCGGTAAAAACTGACGTTGCCACGGATACGGATGGCAAAATCACTTTAGATAACCTTGCCAAAGGCCGCTACTACCTGCAAGAAACAGGTTATACCGACGGAAATGACAAGGGCTATATCCTGAACACCACCGGCAAATTCTACTTTGACATTGACGAGAATGGTAAGGCTGTGAAAGTTGACGATACCATTGCCGGTAAGGTGGATGACGCAAGTTTTACCATCGACAGCACCCACGCCACTTTGACCGTTACGAACTACAAGCCCGATATTGCAAAGACCGTCACCAAGCGCGACGGCACCGCAAATACACATGAAGCCGATTACGGTGTTGGCGATGCCGTGCCGTATACCCTGACTATCAAAGTCCCTGAAAACATCACCAGCCTGAAAACCTTCAAGGTTACCGATACCACGGTTAAAGCACAGTTGATTCAGAATAAGGACAGTGTAAAAATCAGCGGCAAGAATAATGCTGGCGGCGATGTAACCCTTGCTAAGAGTGCTTACACCATTACTGTTGCACCAGATGCCAACAACTCCGTTATGACGGTTGCCTTTACGCCGAGTGCATTGACTGGCGTTGCCGGCGGCGAAATTACCATTGCCTATACCGCTACTGTTCAGAGTGGTGCAGTTGTTGCCGGAAACGGCAACGTGAACACTGCCAAGATCGTCTATTCTCGCAAAACCAACCTGACGGATGAAACCGGTGGCAACAAGCCCTACGAAATCACGGACAAGGGCGTTGTTTACACCTTTGGTCTGAACATCCACAAGACTGCCAAGGGTGGCACCAAGGACGGAGCGGGTCTTAAGGACGTTACCTTTGACCTGTACAAGAAGGTGGATACGGAAACGCTGAATGGAAATAGTAAGTATCCCTTCTGCGGCCAAGAATACGCCTCTATCAGTGGTGACGATGCCGTAAAACTGGGCTTGACCACTAACTCTGCTGAAAATTGGATCAAGGTCAAGACCCTTACAACGGGCGAAAACGGCTACGTCTCCGCAGCGGGTCTGCCTTCCGGCACCTACAAACTGGTCGAGACCAAGACCGTGGACGGCTACAACCTGCTGTCTAAGCCTGTGGATGCAAAACTGAACCTTACCTATTCTGCTGCATGGAAAACCACGACAACGTATGATGCAAATGGCAACCAGACCAAGGCTACAATAACTACACCGACCTACAAGAGAGATGGCGCAGATGTGACGGACCCCAGCGCTGAAATTGCAATCGTCAACCGTGCGGGCTTTACGCTGCCTGTCACCGGCGGTTTCGGTACGCTGCTGTTCAGCGGTATCGGTGTGCTGCTGGTTCTGGCGGGCGTCGGCGTTCTGTTCAGCCTGAAAAAGAAATCCAACCGTGCGTAATGCACATCATCCAAACACCCACAGCAAAATAAACGGGTAATCCATAGGGGAAGGGCCGGAAACGGTTCTTCCCCTATGGGCGGTTGTGGCAGTGCGTCAACCCTTTACAGAAAGGCTCTTTGCAATGGAAACCACCGTCAAATTAAAACTTGGCTTTGCTGCGCTGATGATCGTCTCCGGCATCGGCGTGGCCATGTACCCCGTTGTCAGCAACGCGGTGGCACAGCGCCACGCAAGCTCGGTCATTGAAAGCTACAACGACAATGTGCAGTCGATGGACGCCGAGAAAATCGACGCCGCCAAGGAGGCTGCGCGCCGCTACAACCAACAGCTGAACAATGCCATCGACCGCGACGCGGCGGGCGAAGCGGACGACATCGGCACAAGCTATGTGGACATGCTGGACGTGGGCGAGAGCCTTGGCTACATTACCATACCCAAAATTGACGTAAACCTGCCCATTTATGAGGGCACAAGCGACGATGTGCTGGTAAAGGGCGTCGGACATCTGGAAGGCTCCAGCTATCCGCTGGGCGGCGCGGGCACCCACAGTGTGCTGACGGGGCACCGCGGTCTGGCCGAGGCGGTACTGTTTACCGACCTGGACAAGCTGGGCGAGGGCGACCGTTTTTACCTCCACATCATGGACGAGGTGCTGGCGTATCAGGTAGACCAGGTCAAGGTCGTGGAGCCGGAAAACACCGAGGATTTGGAAATTATCCCCGGCGGGGACTACTGCACGCTGGTCACCTGCACACCCTATGCCATCAACACCCACCGTATGCTTGTGCGCGGCGCCCGTGTGCCGTATACCGGAGAGGACGAGCAGCCCGACACGCCGCAGACCGTGCAGTACCAACAGCTGAATACCGGCAACGTGGTAAAGCGCATTGTGGACGCCTGGCCGTGGATCAGCGTGACGGGCAGTGTGGTTATCGGCGGCGAGGCGCTGCTGTTGCTGCTGCTGTTGCACCGCTGCAAAAAGCGCGAGGAGGAAGACTGATGAAACGCCTGTTTCTGCAAATTTTTGCATGGCTGGCAATTTTGCTGGGCGTTGGGCTGATGCTGCAGCCCACGGTCAGCCGATATCTGACGGAGCAGAAAAGCACAAAAACCGTGCAAAAATTTGTGCAGGCCGCCGAAGCTGCCGCCCCCGCCGCGCCCGAAACCTCCGCCGCCGAACCCGCGCGCGCCTACCCCGAACTGTACGACGCGTTTCTGGCCTACAACCAACAGCTTTTTGCCCAAGGCCAAAGCGGCCTGAAAGACCCCTTTGCCTACGAGACCCCCGCCTTTGACCTGACGGGCTGCGGCTTGCCCGACGACGTTATCGCCGCGCTGTGGATACCGCGTCTGGACTTGGAACTGCCTGTTTATCTGGGGGCCAACGCGGCCAACATGGCCCGCGGCGGCGCGCTGCTGGGGCAGACCTCCATGCCGCTGGGCGGCGAAAACACCAACACCGTCATTGCCGCCCACCGCGGCTATTACGGCGCGGAAATGCTGCGCAACGTGCAGCAGATACAAATCGGCGACAAAATTACTATGACAACGCCGTGGGACACGCTGGTTTACCGCGTGTGCGAGCTGAAAATTATACAGCCGGACGACATAAACGCCGTGCTGATACAGCCCGGCCGCGACCTGCTTACCCTGACGACCTGCCACCCCTACACCCAAAACACCCAGCGCTACCTGGTGATAGCCGAGCGCGACCCCGACGCAGAGGCCGCCACCCATGCGGCAGACCTGGCCGAGTGTGACGAAACCTGGGACGCCGCACCGCGCCAAGTGACGGTGGAGGCCGACGGTACCTCCGCGCTGGAGGAAGTCACCCCCGAAAGTATCACTCCCCTGCCCCACGAGGGCGGCGGCGAAAACGCGGGCGGCGCGTACTCCAACTGGGTGATTTGGCTGGAAAACAACGCCCTGTGGGCGGGATGCCTGCTGATTGCCGCCGTGATCGGCTGTATGCTGATTTGGCGCAGGCATAGAAAGGATTGACCCATGCAGAATATCAACGAAAAGGCGCTGGCCGTTACAGCCGAGGTAAGCAAGGCGGTACTGGGCAAGCCGGAAGTCGTGCTGAAAATCATGATGGCGATACTGGCCCGCGGCCATGTGCTGATTGAGGACATCCCCGGTGTGGGCAAAACTACGCTGGCACAGGCGTTTGCCCGCGCTATGGACCTGACCCAAAACCGCGTGCAGTTTACCCCCGACGTTCTGCCGTCCGACATTGTGGGGTTCTCGCTGTACCAAAAGGAAACCGGCAAATTTGTGTACCACCCCGGCGCGGTGATGTGCAACCTGTTTTTGGCCGATGAAATCAACCGTACCAGCGCCCGCACCCAGTCTGCCTTGCTGGAAGTCATGGAGGAAAGCGCCGTCACGGTGGACGGCGTGACGCGCGTTCTGCCGCAGCCGTTTACCGTTTTTGCAACGGAAAACCCCGTCGGCTCGGTGGGTACGCAGATGCTGCCGGAATCCCAGCTGGACCGCTTTATGGTCTGCGTGGTCATGGGCTACCCCGATGCGGAGGCGGAAATGGAGATTTTGTCCCGCCAGCCGCGCCGCGCCCTGCTGGACCGTGTGCAGCCGGTGATGGACAAAAACGACCTGCTGGCTATGCAGCAGCAGGTAGACGAAGTATATATGAGCGATGAAATCAGACGGTATATCGTGGAACTCTCCCGCGCGACGCGGCGGGACAGCCGCCTGACGCTGGGGCTTTCACCCCGTGCGTCGCTGGCAGTGGCCGGTATGGCGCGCGCGGCGGCTTTTCTGGGCGGGCGCAATTATGTGGCCCCGCAGGATATTACCGCGATTTTTGCCGATGCGGCCCGCCACCGTCTGCGCCTGACCGAACAGGCCCGCACCGGCGGCGATACAGTGCAGAATATCCTTGACGATGTTCTGCACACCGTGCCGCGCCCCCGCCCGGAGAAACCGTTCCATGGCAGGTAAGGTGGGCTGCGCGCTGCTGCTGGCCGTGCTGTTTGCCGCGGCAGCGGTCAGCCGCACGTCGTTTGCGGTCTTTTTGGTGTCACTGGCGGTGCTGCTGGTCGGCTTTTTGGCGTGGTATGTCCGCACACTGCGCAGGGATGTGACGGTAACGCTGCAGCTGCCTGCCCGTCCCGTGCACCCCGATGAGGATTTTGCCGTACTGGTGAAACTGCACAACAACGGGCGGCGGCCCGTGCCGGAGCTGCGTGTCGTTTTGCAGGCTGTGGACGCCGAAAGCGGAACGGCCATTGAACTGCCCTGCGGCGCGATGCTGGCCCCGCATCAGTGTGCCGATTTGCGCGTGACTCTGCGCGCAGCAAAAAGCGGTCTGTGGCGGTTCCGTGTGCGGGAAGCCACCGTGCGCGACCCGTTGGGGCTGTTTGCCGCGCACTGCGCCGTGCCGCCCCAAAGCAGAGAACTGTGTGTGCTGCCCCCCGCCGAGGGCGAGGACGACGGCGCAGGCACAAAACCGCAGAACTGCGCCGAAAAAGTGACTGCGGCGGGCTGCGATTTGACCGACGGCGTTTATGATCTGCGCCCTTACCGTGCAGGCGATTCACCGAAGCTGATCCACTGGAAACTGACCGCCCGCGTGGGCGAGTTGACCGTGCGCGAGCCGTTGGGCGCAACCTACCGCGCTGACCCTGCGGGCAGCGTTTTGGCAGAGGGGGCCGACGCGCCGCAGCAGTTGTTGCACTTTGGGCAGGCCGCCGTAAAGCGGCTGCGCAGATTGACCCGCCGCAAGGACACCGACCCCGCTACGGGGCTGGTATTTGTGGACCGTGTGCTGCTGCCCCGCACCAAGGCCGCTGCCCACCCCATGGCGGAAACGGCGGCAGATCTGCTGATTTCGGAACTGCTGGCCTTGGGCTTGCTGACGGCGCTGAACGGTGCGTTTGCACTGGCATTGCCGATTTGGGTGTGGCTTGGCGTGGCGGCACTGTGTGCGGCGTGGCCGGCACTGCACCGCGTCCCGCTTTCCAAGGCGGGCCGTTACGGCGCGGCGCTGGCGCTGGCCGTGGGGTATCTGGTGCTGCTGTTTGCCGTGCAGCAACCGTTTTTGGCCGGTGCGGCACAGTGCGCGGATGCCGTCAGGTTATGCTTGAATACACGCTTCAACGCAAATTTTGTGGTGTCCACCTCGCCGGTTTCGGCGCAGATGGGCCTGTTTGCGTTGCTGACGGCAGTGCCGTTTACAATGCTTTTGGCCGCGCTGACAGCCCGCCACACCGACGCGCTGTTGCTGGGGGCGGTGCTTCTGCCGATCGTGGCGTTCACGCTGTTAGCGGGGACGGGCCGTGCCGTTTTGGGCTGGCTGCTGCTTTTGCCGGGCTGGTTGGGAAGCTGTGCGGCGGCGCGGTCGCTGGTGCGCAAACGGCTGTGGCGCGGCAAGGGTTCCGCTGTCTATGCCGCCAACCTGCAGACCCACCGCATAAACCAAAGGCTGGCCGGTGTCGGCATGGCTGCCATTTGCGTGGTGCTGTTTTTGCCTGCCCTGGCACTGCGCCCCGTGCTGATGCTGCCCTTGAACGCGCTGCAGCCTGTGACCGACAAAGTCTGCGCGGCCGGGCTGAGCGCGGCGATCGAGTGGCTGCCGAAAATCAGCGGCGGGGCACTGAATTTCCATGTCAGCGCTGCTGCGGGCGGCGTGGAGGACGGCAGCCTGACACGGGGCGACGGCCTGGCGCTGACGGGGCTGGAGGATATAATGGTCACGACCGACGCCAAGCCGGAGGAGACCGTCTACCTGCGCGGGTTTATCGGCGTGGACTATGACGGCACAAGCTGGCAGGCAGGGAATGCTGCTGCCTTCGACAGTGCCGCAGCAAACTGGAAAACCGACGGCGACGGGCGGCTTGCCATTGCAAACCTGCCGTTTTTGCGCGCGGCATACAGCGGCGCACAGCCGCAGCAAATGACCGTACAGCGTCTGCATGCAAACGATGCCTACACATTTGCGCCGTACAACGCATATTTTAACGACTACTACACGCCGGACGGCGACGGAGCCATAGCGGGGCAGACCGTGCAGGACGATACGTTCTACTATTTTCCGCGCAAACAGGCAGAGGAGCTGCTGGCGGCCCGTGACGATGATGACGCGGGGGTGCTGGACCGTCTGGAAAGCGCCTACGCCGCGTATGTTCGTGCGCGCTGCCTGGATGTGCCCGACGGTGCCGGGTACGATGCCATAGACAAGGAACTGGCTGCGCTGGTGAAGGAGCGCAAACTCAGGGATGATGACATCGATGGCCGACGCGCACTGGTGCGCAGCTGGCTGAACGAGCACTGCCGTTACAGCGTGGACGCCGAGACACCCGACGACACCGACCCGCTGCTGTATTTCCTGAGCGAGAGCCACACGGGCAGCAGCACACAGTTTGCATCGGCAGCGGTGCTGCTGTGCCGCATGGTGGGGCTGCCCGCCCGATACGTGGTAGGCTACGCCGCACCGCAAAGTCTGTTTACCGCTGCGGGCGACGGCAGCTGCCGTGCTGTTTTGCAGGACGATAACGCCCACGCCTGGGCAGAGATTTACCTTTCCGGGCAGGGCTGGACGCCGCTGGAGGTCACCCCCGGTATGACAGCCGAACTGACCGAGGGCGAGCTTGCCGCCGATGCCGCACAGGCAGGGCAAAATGCCGCAGACAGTGATACACCCCTGCTCGCGCGGCAGGAGGCCGACTCCCCTGCCGAAGCGCCGCAAAGCGTCCCGCTTTTGTGGGTGCTGCCTACGGTTTTGCTGCTGCTCGTCTTGGCCTTGGCACTTCTGCGCCGTGCAAGGCGCACACCTTTGCAGACCGTACAGGCAGAATTTTGTGCGCTCCATCGCAAGATGAGGCGCTGCGGGCTGGCGGCGGAGGTGTCCTCTGACGAAGCGGCATTTGCGGAATTTCTGCAAACGCATTGCCCGCAGACGGACCGCGAAACCGTGCAGCACCTGCTGGATGCCGTACAGGCGGCACAGTTTGCGCCCGATCCATGCACCACCGAAACCGCGCAGGAGATACAGACCCTGTGCCGTAAATTACGCAAAAAAATGTGCAGACGAACGGTGTGAGGGCTGTGCAAGGGGAAGCTTTACGCAAGAAATAATTGATGATTCGGCAAAAAACGATTATGATAATGGTAAATACATATCGGAGATGAGAAACCATGCCACCTTTGCCGAAGAACGACAAGCCGATCGATATCACGCAAATCGCGCAGGCGCTTGGCGTATCCAAGACAACCGTGTCCCGTTCCATATCCGGCAACGGGCGCATCAGCGCAGCAACCCGCCAACGCGTGCTGGACTATGTAAAAGAGCATAACTATACCCCCAGTATGATGGCGCGCGGGCTGGTGAAGCGCTGCTCCTACAATATTTCGCTGGTGATTTCCACGCAATTTTCCGACTTTGAGCTGCCCTTTTTGCGCAAGGTGATGCGCTCTGTCTATCAGGTTGCCGGGGATTCCGACTACGATGTCCTGCTGACGCTGGTGGGCGAAAACGAAACCCGTCCTGTGGAACGACTGCTGGATAACCGCAAAATCGATGGTCTGATCTTGACCCGCACACTGGAGCGTGACCCCTTGATCCCACTGCTGAAGGCGCGCAAGGTGCCGTTTGTCGCCATCGGTCAGCCGGAGGACGATCAGGTACTTTCCGTTGACCACGACCAGGTGGGCGGCTGCCGTGAGATGACCAGTCTGCTGCTGATGAAGGGCATGAAGCATATCGCGCTGCTGGGCGGCAGTATGCTGTACACCGTCAACCAATCCCGATTGGAGGGCTTCCGGCAGGCTTATGTCAAGATGGGGCAAAAAATTGACGAGAACCTGCTGTTTTTGGAGCTGGAAAGCGACGATTTGCGCATGGAGGCTGTGCAGCAGGCTGTAGAGCGCGGGGCGGATTGCATCCTGTGCATGGACGAACGGCTGGCACAGCTGACGCTGAATATGCTCAAGCAGCTGAACCTGCGCGTGCCGCAGGATATCTGGCTGGCGTCGCTGTATGATAATGAGAATCTGGTCAATACCGTGCCGCCCATCACCGCCGTGCAGTTTAATGCGGATATCCTTGGCTTAAAAGCAACGCAGCAGCTGCTGTGCGCCTTGCAGGGGCAGCCTGTTGAAACCCGCATGGAGCTGGGTTACCAGGTAAGCCTGCGGGAATCGACGCAGACGTGAAATCCGAGCGCACACCGAAGGGTGTGCGCTTTTTTGTCTGACCCATCAAACCGTTTACATTTTCAGGAAAATGTACAAAATGGGGCAAAATAAAACAAAAAGTCCCGAATTGCAGATACAAGCAATTCGGGACTTGATAGGATTTATAGAAGAACCTTAACTGTCAGGTCTTTCCAATTTCCCGGCCAAAGTACGCAACCACGCGAATTTCGATAGGCGCGAGCCTGTTCGTAATTCAACTTAATGGTTATACTCGCTGGCAAATCAGCCGCGAGGCGACTTGATGGCTGCCTGTGCGGCGGCCAGGCGGGCGATGGGAACACGGTAGGGAGAGCAGCTGACGTAGTCCAGGCCAACATTGTGGCAGAACTCGACACTGCTGGGATCGCCGCCGTGCTCGCCGCAGATGCCCAGACCCAGGTTCGGGTTGGTCGCGCGGCCATCGTGGGCAGCCATCTTGACCAGCTTGCCAACGCCGATCTGATCCAGATGCTGGAACGGATCGCTCTCGTAGATCTTGTTCTCGTAGTAAGCGCCCAGGAACTTGGCAGCATCGTCACGGCTGAAGCCGAAGGTCATCTGGGTCAGGTCGTTGGTGCCGAAGCTGAAGAAGTCAGCTTCCTTGGCGATCTCGCCGGCGGTCAGAGCGGCACGCGGGATCTCGATCATGGTGCCGACCTCGTACTTCATGTCAACACCGGCAGCGGCAATCAGGGCATCGGCAGTCTTGACGACAACGTCCTTGACAAACTTCAGCTCCTTGACCTCGCCAACCAGAGGAATCATGATGTGGGGGGTGATCATCTTGCCGGTTTCGGCAGAAACCTTGAGGGCAGCCTTGATGACAGCGTTGGTCTGCATCTCGGCGATCTCGGGATAGGTAACAGCCAGACGGCAGCCACGGTGACCCATCATGGGGTTGAACTCGTGCAGGCTGACAACAACGTTGTTCAGCTCCTCGGTGGTCATACCCATGTCCTTAGCCAGAGCCTCGATGTCCTCGGCCTTGGTGGGCAGGAACTCATGCAGCGGCGGATCCAGATAACGGATGGTCATCGGACGCTCGCCCATGATGCGGTACATAGCGGTGAAGTCGGCCTCCTGGAACGGCTCGACCTTAGCCAGAGCAGCCTTGCGCTCCTCAACGGTACGGGCGCAAATCATCTCACGGACAGCTTTGATGCGATCCTCGGCGAAGAACATGTGCTCGGTACGGCACAGACCGATGCCCTCGGCACCCATGTCAACGGCGTTCTGCGCGTCACGCGGGTTGTCGGCGTTGGTCATGACCTTCATCTGGCGGTTTGCGTCAGCCCAGCCCATGAAGCGCTTGAAGTTGGCGTTCTCGGTGGAAGCGACGGTAGCGATCTGGCCCTCGTAGACGTTGCCGGTGGAGCCGTCGATGCTCATCCAGTCACCCTCATGGAAGGTGTGGCCGTTGATGGTGATGACCTTGGCGTCATAGTCGATGGCGACGTCGTTATCGTTGCCGCAGCCGGAGACGCAGCAGGTGCCCATGCCGCGGGCGACAACAGCAGCGTGGCTGGTCATACCGCCGCGGACGGTCAGGATGCCCTGAGAGACCTGCATGCCGACGATGTCCTCGGGAGAGGTCTCGAGACGAACCAGAACGACCTTCTTCCAAGCGTCGTCCTTAACCTTCTCCTCGGCGTCCTCAGCAGAGAAGACGACGCGGCCGCAGGCAGATCCCGGAGAAGCGGCCAGGCCCTTGCCGATTGCCTCGGCGGCCTTCAGAGCGGCAGCATCAAACTGCGGGTGCAGCAGGGTGTCCAGCTGCTTGGGCTCGACGCGCAGAACAGCGGTCTTTTCGTCGATAACGCCCTCGTCGACCAGGTCGCAGGCGATCTGCAGAGCAGCCTGGGCGGTACGCTTGCCGTTACGGGTCTGCAGCATGAAGAGCTTGCCATCCTCGATGGTGAACTCCATGTCCTGCATATCCTTGTAGTAGTTCTCGAGGCGGGTAGCGATCTCAACGAACTGATCGTAGACCTCGGGCATCTCCTCATGCAGCTTGCTGATGGGAGAAGGAGTACGGATACCGGCGACGACGTCCTCGCCCTGAGCGTTGATCAGGTACTCGCCCATCAGCTTCTTCTCGCCGGTGGCGGGGTTACGGGTGAAGGCAACGCCGGTGCCGGAACGCATGCCGGAGTTACCGAAGGCCATCTGCTGCACGTTGACGGCAGTGCCCCACTCGTAGGGGATCTCGTTCATCTTACGATACACGTTGGCGCGGGGGTTATCCCAGGAACGGAAAACGGCCTTGACGGCACCGATCAGCTGCTCCTTGGGATCCTGCGGGAACTCCTCGCCCTGCTTCTCAAGGTAGATCTGCTTGAACTCCTTGACGAGCTCCTTCAGGTCGTTGGCGTCCAGCTCAACGTCCTGCTTGACGCCCTTGCGCTCCTTCATAGCGTCGATGCGCTCCTCGAAGAAGCTCTTGCCCAGCTCCATGACAACGTCAGAGTACATCTGGATGAAGCGGCGGTAGCAGTCGTAGGCAAAACGGGGGTTGTTGGTCTTTTTGGCCAGACCCTCAACAGCCTGATCGTTCAGGCCGAGGTTCAGGATGGTGTCCATCATGCCGGGCATGGACTGACGTGCGCCGGAACGGACGGAAACCAGCAGGGGGTTCTCGATGGAGCCGAAGGTCTTACCGGTCTGCTCCTCGAGGATGCCCATGTATTTGAAGATGTCTGCCTTGATCTCATCGTTGATCTCACGGTTGTCAGCATAGTACTGGGTGCAGGCCTCGGTGGTGATGGTGAAGCCCTGCGGAACCGGCATGCCGGCGTGGGTCATCTCGGCCAGGCCGGCACCCTTACCACCCAGAGTATTCTTCATGGTGGTCTGGTCGCCGCCGAAGGCGTCATGGCCCTCTTTGAACAGATACAAGAATTTCTTGCTCATAGTTACCTCCCAAATTGGTGACGTGTTTGCATCACATAAATCATGTTTGCATAGTCCATTATAACAGACCGAAAGACAGATTTCCAGTAGATTGTTAAAAAAATGCTCAATAGTTTCGCTGAAAAGTAGCCAAACTTTTTTGGTTCAGGTATTGCAATTTGCACAAAAATCGTGTATTTTATAATGGGTGGGAAGTTCGAAATATTTTTTGAACTGTCACTTTTTTCTTTTTGAGTGCCGCGGTAAATTTTTGCGGCGAACGGCGTTTTTCGGCTTGCTAAAATGCGCCGCATGTTATACAATATATAGGGCAGCACCGCATAATTCCCGCCTTACGGCGTAAGCACCGCTTCGGCGTATCGGCACTTGGAATTATGCGGTATTGCCATAGGTATAAGGTCCGTCGGCAGCCCCCGTGCGCCGCGGGCACGAAATGAGTGTATAAAGTGTATAAAGGAAGAACCGCTATATGTCTACCGCAAGAGAGAATTTCGAGCTGGCACAGCAGCGCTATGCCGCCACGTTTGAGCGCCATCTGGATAACGGCGTGAATTTTATCAGTGATAACGTCTGCATTGAGCCGGAGGTCATCATTGCCCCCGGTGCGACCATCCTGCCGGGCTGCATCCTGCGCGGCCAGACGGTCATCGGCTCGGACTGCGTCATCGGCCCCAACACCCTGCTGGAGGATACCGTCGTTGACGCCGGGTCCACGATCAATGCCAGCCAGTGCTATGGGAGCCACATCGGCCCCAACAACAAGATCGGTCCCTTCACCCATGTGCGCGTCGGCACCAAAACCGCCGAGGGCTGCCATCTGGGCGCTTATGTCGAAACGAAGAACGCCGACTTTGCCGAGGGCAACACGGTCAGCCATCTGACCTACATCGGCGATGCCACGGTGGGCAAGTACTGCAACTTCGGCTGCGGCACCGTCACCTGCAACTACGACGGCGAGGGCAAGTTCCATACGACCATCGGCGACTATGCGTTCATCGGCTGCAACACGAACCTGGTCGCACCCGTCACCATCGGCGACCATGCGTTCACGGCTGCCGGCTCCACCATCGGCCATGACGTGCCCGCCGGTGCGCTGGGCATCGAGCGCGCCAAGCAGGCCGAGATCGACGGCTGGGGCGAGCGCAAGCTGGAGAAGTATATCGCCAAGAAGCAGAAGCTGGAAGCGGAGAAGAAAGGGAAGTAAAGCGTTGTAGGGGGCGGCGTCCTCGACGCCCCGCGGCCTTCCCATAAGCAGCCGCTTATCTTACGCTGCCGGGCCGGGCATACCCGGCCCCTACGGTACTTCACGATTTTTCAAAGGATATATCTATGTTCGAAATGACCTCCGGGGCGGACTGGCTGATTGCCGGACTGGGCAACCCCGAACCGAAATATGACGGTACCCGCCACAACGCCGGTTTTGAGGCGCTGGACTATCTGGCCGCGCAGTGGCAGTGCGACATTGCCAAAGCCAAATGGCAGGGCCTGTACGGCACGGCACAGGTGAACGGCCACAAGGTCGTGCTGCTCAAGCCGCTGACCTACATGAACCTGAGCGGCCAGAGCATTGCCCCCGCCGCCAACTTTTACAAGATCCCGGCAGACCACATCATTGTGCTGTGCGATGACATCACCCAGGAGCCGGGACATCTGCGCATCCGGCCCCACGGCTCTGCCGGCGGGCACAACGGGCTGAAAAGCATCATTGCCAGCCTGGGCACCGACCATTTCAGCCGTATCCGCATCGGCATCGGCGCCAAACCGAACCCGCAGTACGACCTGGCCGCCTGGGTGCTGGGCAAGCTGCCTGCCGCAGACCGCAAGGCCATGACGGACCGCTACCCGGACATTGAGGAAGCCTGCAAGCTGCTGATGGACGACAATCTGCAGTACGCCCAGAACAAGTTCAACCACTAAGGGGACGTGAATCATGAGTGAAATCCGTAAAAAAGCAATGACTCGTCTGGTGCTCTGCGCTGTAGCGCTCGTCGCCTGCATCATTTTCAGTGTCCTGCTGCTGAGCGGCACCCTTGACGGCAAAACCGGCGGCAGCCAGCCTGCCTCCGGCGATACCATCAGCAGCAGTGCCCCCGTAGAGGGCGTTGACGATCCCACCGCCGACAACTTTACCGCAGAGAGCGCCTCTGCCGAGGAGGTGCCCGCCGAGCCCGAGGCTACCCCCGAGCCGACGCCGGAGCCCACGCCCGTGCCCGAGTACGAGGGCCTGAGCGTGCAGCCCACCACCTATTATAATGAGGGTGAGCAGCCGACCTACACCGTGACCGACGGCAACAACCTGAACATGCGCGGCGGCCCCGGCACCGACTATGACAAGATCGGTCAGGTGCCCGCCTCCACCGGCGTGACCGCGCTGGGCACCAATGAGGACGGCAGCTGGGTCGTTGTGAACTACAACGGTACCTACGGCTGGCTCAAGACGGAGTTCTTGAACGGCTGATAAGCAAGAAGCCAATTTTCGGTCAGACGTAGGGCGGCCTGACCTCAGGCCGCCGCGGCGGGGTGAGGTCACCCCGCCCTACGTTTGCTTTATACAATGGGTTCTTTTATGTTCAACGCACTTTTCACCAAAACAGACGAATACGCAAGACTGGCGCAGGCGCTCGGGGGTCCGGGGGCTTGCGCCTTATTTGGCATACCGGGGTCGGGCCGGGCGATGGTCTATGCCGCGCTGGCGAAGGCCCTCAACAAGCCGCTCTGCATTGTGACGCCCGGCGAGGCCGAGGCGACCCGGTTTGCGGGCGACCTGAACGCGCTGGGCGTGGCGGCGGCAGTGTTCCCTGCTCGCGACTATGTGCTGCGCCCCATCGAGGGCACGGGCCGCGAGTACGAATACCGCCGTCTGGCTGTGCTGGGCGACCTCGTCGGCGGGCGGCTGCAGGCCGTCTGCGTGCCCGACGAGGGCCTGACCCAATACACGACGCCGCGGGCGGATTTCTGCGCGAACACCCGCAGCCTGCGCCCCGGCGACACACTGCCCCGCGCCGAGCTGACCGCGCTTTTGTACGGCGCAGGCTATACGCGGCGCGACCAGGTAGACGGCCCGGGTCAGTTTTCGATCCGCGGCGACATTGCGGACATCTACGCGCCCGACATGAAGCAGCCCGCCCGCATGGAGTTCTGGGGCGACGAGATCGACACGATGCACACCTTCGATCTGGCGACCCAGCGCCGCGACGAGCCGATTGAAAAAATCTACGTCTCCCCCGCGCGGGAGATACTGTTCGGTCAGCCCGCCGACGCAGCGGAGAAGATCCGCTCCTATATCAAAAAGGCCCGCGGCAGGCGGCGCACGGCGCTGGAGACCTGCACCGCTGCGGACCTGGCACAGCTGGACGGCGGCGCGATGCCCGTCAACATGGACAAATATCTCACGCTGCGCTATCCCGAGCCTGCGACGATTTTAGACTACTTTGACGATCCGCTGCTGATCCTGGAGGAGCCGGCCTCCCTGCGGGAGGCCGAGCGCGCCACCGCGTTCCGCCGGGGCGAGGAGCTTTCCGCCCTGCTGGAGGACGGCGTGCTGGCAGCAGGGCTGGATAAGCTCTACGCCGAGAGCGGCTGGCTCTGGGCGCAGTGCGCCGCGCACCGCACGCTCTGCGCCGAGAACTTTGCCCGCAGCATGCCCGATGTGCCGCTGAAAGCCATCGTCAACGCACCCGCCCACACGCTGCCCGCCTGGGGCGGCGAGGTCGCGGCGCTGCTGGAGGACATCCAGCCGCTTTGCAGCGGCGGCACGGCGGTCACGGTCATGGCCGGCACGCCCCGTGCGGCGGCGGGTCTGGCCGCCGACCTGCGCACCAAAGGGCTGAACGTCACGACGGACGCGGCGGCGGAGCCGAGCGCCGGGTTGGTGCAGATCCTGCCGGGGCAGCTTTCCGCTGGGTGCAGCCTGCCGTTTGCGAAATACGCCGTGTTTACGGCCCGCGCCTTCGGCGTGAGCGGCGCACAGAAGAAGAAAAAGCGCAATAAGGACGCGCTGAACAGCCTGAGCGAAATCTCGGTGGGTGATCTGGTCGTCCACCAGAACCACGGCATCGGGCGGTACGCGGGCATCCAGCGGATGGCCGTGCAGGGCGTCACAAAGGACTATCTGCGCATCGAATACGACAAAAAGGACGTGCTGTACGTGCCCGTCACCCAGCTGGACCTTTTGTCCCGCTACACTGCGCCGGGCGACAGCGACAACGTGAAGCTGAGCCGCCTGGGCGGCAGCGATTGGGCCAAGACCCGCAAGAAGGTCAAGGCTGCGACGGAGCAGATGGCGAAGGAGCTGATCGAGCTGTACGCCCGCCGCAAGCAGGCGCACGGCTACGCCTTCCCCGCCGACGACACCTGGCAGGGTGATTTTGAACAGCGCTTTGCCTACGAGGAAACGCCCGACCAGCTGACCTGCGCGGCGGACATCAAGCACGATATGGAGGAGCCGTGGCCGATGGACCGGCTGCTCTGCGGTGACGTCGGCGTCGGCAAGACCGAGGTCGCACTGCGCGCCGCGTTCAAATGCGTGATGGGCGGCAAGCAGTGCGCGATCCTGGCCCCCACGACGATTCTGGCGTGGCAGCACTTCAACACCGCGCTGACCCGCATGGAGTCCTTCCCCATCCGCATCGGGCTTTTGTCCCGCTACCGCACCGCCAAGGAGCAGAAGGAGACGCTGCGCGGGCTGAAGGACGGCACCGTGGACATTGTAGTCGGCACGCACCGGCTGCTGTCCGGCGATGTGAAATTCAAGGACCTGGGCCTTGTCATCATCGACGAGGAGCAGCGGTTCGGCGTCAAGCACAAGGAAAAGCTCAAAGAGAGCTTCATCGGCGTCGATATGCTGACGCTGTCGGCCACGCCGATCCCCCGCACGCTGAACATGGCGCTGTCGGGCATCCGCGATATGAGCACAATTGAGCAGCCGCCGTTTGAGCGCCAGCCGATTGAAACCTATGTGCTCGAGTACGACGAGGGCATCGTGTCCGAGGCCATCCGCAAGGAGCTGGCCCGCGGCGGGCAGGTATACTACCTGCACAACCGCGTGGACAACATTGAGGAATGCGCCGCGCGGGTGGGCAAGCTCGTGCCCGGGGCGCGTATCGGCATTGCCCACGGCAAGATGACCGAGGAACAAATTTCGTCGGTGTGGCAGCAATTGTTGGACAACGAGATCGACATCCTTGTCTGCACCACCTTAATTGAGACCGGCGTGGACGTGCGCAACTGCAACACGCTGATCATTGAAAATGCGGACCGCATGGGATTGAGCCAGCTGTACCAGATCCGCGGGCGCGTGGGACGCAGCTCCCGCAAGGCGTATGCGTATTTCACCTTCACACGCGATAAGGTGCTGACCGAGATCGCGGCCAAGCGGCTTTCGGCCATCCGGGAGTTCACGTCGTTCGGGTCGGGCTTCCGCATTGCGATGCGCGACTTGCAGATCCGCGGTGCGGGCAGTCTTTTGGGCCACAGCCAGCACGGCCACATGGAGGCCGTCGGCTACGATTTGTACGTGAAGATGCTGGGTCAGGCCATTGCCGCGGCCCGCGGCGAGGCCCCCGCCCCCGACAAGAGCGACTGCCTGGTGGACATCACCGTGGACGCATTCCTGCCGGAGGAATATATCCCGGACGCTGCCGGGCGCATCGAGGCATACAAGCGCATTGCGGCCATCGAGACGACGAGCGACGCCGAGGACGTGCTCGACGAGCTGATCGACCGCTACGGCAGCCCGCCCAAGAGCGTGCAGGGGCTGGTGGACGTCTCCCTCGTGCGCGTGACCGCAGCCCGCGTAGGCATTGCGGAGATCGTCCAGCGCGGCGACCAGCTGATTTTGTATAGTGACATCGTCGGGCCAAAGCAGCTGGGCGAGGTCATGGAAAAGTTCCCGCATCGGGTGCTGTACAATGCACTGGGCCGACCTTATTTCAGCCTGCGCGTGCAGAAGGGCGAAAGCCCGCTGGTGCTGCTGCGGGATGTGGTGACCCTGCTGCCGGGCGCACAGAATCAGCCACAGACAAATCCATAAAAAATAAGCACCTGTTTGCTGCGGTAAAAAGCAGTAAACAGGTGCTTTGCTTTTGGGGTAAGACGCTGAAATTTCTTTGGTCCTTTCTTTATAAAGAAAGGACAGAGGGGGCCAAGTGCCGGGCAGCCGTAAACGGGCAGAGTCCCTCAGGCGGCTTCGCCCGCGTCTAAAGCCTCCCCTCACAGGGGAGGTGGCCGAGCACCAGCGATGGCCGGAGGGGCTTTGCCGGGCGTGCATTACACCGCCCGTTCTCCCCTTGCATCACTCAAACACGTTCTCCTCATCCTCCACCACTTCACCAACGTGGTTTCCCTCGCTGTCCAGCCCGCGCTTGTCCAGCATATAGTGCACAAATTCCCGCGCCAGGCCGTAGAAGGTCGCAAAGAGCGGCACGCCGACGACCATGCCCACAAGACCGAACAGGTCGCCGCCGACCACGATGGAAAACAGGATCCACAAGGCAGAGATGCCGATGGACGAGCCCAGGATCTTCGGGCCGATGAAGTTGCCGTCCACCTGCTGGATGACCAGAATCAGCACGCCGAAGATGACCGCCTGGATCGGGTCAACCAACAGCAGAATGAAGATGCTGGGGATCGCGCCGATGAAGGGGCCAAATACCGGGATAATATTCGTGATACCGATAAACACACTGATGAGCAGTGCAAAATCGAGCCGCAGGATCGCCATTGCCACAAACGTGATAACGCCGATGATGGCCGAGTCAATGATCTTGCCCACAAAGAAGCCCGTGAAATTCACGTTGGCATAATGGCAGATGCGCAGCGTGTTTTCCGCAGCCTTTTCCGGCAGGAAGGCATGCGCCAGCGTGCGCAGCTGATGGAGCAGATGCTCCTTGTCCGCCAGCATATAGATGCTGGCCGCAATCGAGGTGAAGATCGCCACGAAGTTCGATGCCACGCTGCCGATGCTGGCCACGATCTGCGGCATGGCGGCGCTGGCCATGCTGTAGATTTCCTTGACCATCGCCTCGGAATCGTCCAGCACTTTTGTGGCCGACGACAGGTCAACGCCGAAGCGCTCCTGAGCCATGCCCAGCATATCCTGTACGCTGTGTATGTAGCTTGGGAAGTTCGTAAACAGCATGGCGATGCTGTCCACGATCTGCGGGATGACCAGCCATGCCAGCAGCACAAGCAGCAGGATTGCCACCAGATACGCCAGAAGGATCGCGAATCCGCGCGTCTTTTTCTTCTCTTTAAACAGCTTTGTGTAGAAGAACTTGACCATCGGGTCAAGCACATAGGCAATGACTATGCCGCCCGCAAACGGCGACACGATGCCGATAAACACACCGATTTTCCCCAGAAAGTACCCCAGATTGTTCAAAGTCAGATACAGCGCAATACAGGCCCCGACCACGCAGAACCAGTCCAGCATCGTCTCCGGCTTTTTGGTCCAGATATGTTCCTCTTTCAAATGCTCCGCTCCTTTTACATCATTTTACAAGAGTATTGTACGCTATGCACGCCTGTATTGCAAGGAATAACTTGTTAATTTTCTTGCGGCCCTCCTGGTAAATTCCGGCGCGGCTCACCGTTTTCATCCAGGCCGCGGGCCGTCAGCCCTGCCCCGACAGCCTGTTTGAGCAGCGCCGCCAGCACGGCCAGCGTCGGCACGCCCAGCACCATGCCCGGGATGCCGAACCACGCCCCGCCCACCACGATGGCCAACAGCACGCCCAGCCCCGGCAGGCCGGTGGCCCCGCCCAGAATGCGCGGCGCAATAAAGTTGCCGTCCACCTGCTGGACCACAAAAATAATGATGGCAAATTCTGCCGCCTTCCAGGGCAATTCCAGCAGCAGGATGATGAGCCCCGGCACCGCACCGAGGAACGGCCCCAGCACCGGGACAATGTTTGTCACGCCGACCAGCACGGCCAGCAGCGGCGCGTATTCCAGCCCGAAGATCGACATCAGCGCAAATGTTTCCCCGCCCACGAGCAGGGCGTCCACCAGCTGCCCGCCGATGTAGCCGCTGAAAATTTTGTTGGCAAGACGGCAGATTTCCAGCACACTGCCCGCGGCACGCGGCGGCAGCGCCGCGTGCAGACACGCCCGGGCCGCGCGGAGCAGCGCCTCCTTGCCGGAGAGCAGGTAGATGCTGGCGGCCAGTGCCACCACGGCGTTGCCCACAGCCCCCGCCGCGCCGGAGACGAAATCCGCCGCCGCACGCGCCGCACTGCGGGACAAACCGCCGAACCAATTTTGCAGTGCCGTGCCCACCATCTGCACAAGCTGTTCCGCCGTGGCCGTATCGATGCCGAACGTATTTTGCACCCAGACCAGCAGGCCGCGGATAGTCTCCTCATACGCGCCGAGCCGCCCGGCAAAGGTCGTCACGCTCTGCACGAGCTGCGGGACGACGAGCGCCGCCAGCAGCGCCAGCGCACCGAAAAACAGCGCATAGCTTACAGCCATCGCCCCGCCGCGCCTGCCGCCAAAGAGCTTTTGCGCAAAAAAGCGCGTGGGTATGTCCAGTACATAGGCCAGCAGCAGCCCCCAGCCAAACGGTGCCAGCAGCCCGAGAAACGCCCCGGCCCCGCGCAGCACGCCCGGCAGCCAGTCTGCCGCGGCAAACACCGCCGCGGCGCCCGCCGCCAGCAGCAGCCAGTCCTTCATCGTGTGGGGTGTGCGGTCAAAACAGTTTTTCATTGTCGCTCCTCCTGTTTTGTGGTACACTGTTTACAGCGCATACTTTGTTCATCTTACTTGCTTCTGTTATACCACTTTTTTCCAAAAGGTAAAGAGCCGTATGATTGGAAATTACAATAATTTACGGAAAACCGATGTTTTTCGTGAAAATCCTCGTCAGCGCCCGTCTGCCGGGCGCGTCGGTGCTGTAGGGGGCGGCGTCCCCGACGCCCCGCGTAGGGGTCAAGACCCCTCCCTGCAAAGCCGCTCGAAGGAGGGCTGCAATCCTTTGCACTTTTCCTGCAGTTTTGTAAAATTTCTTCGGCAATCTTGACAGAATACCGTCATAATGTTAAAGTGGTCACAAAGCCGCTTTCTGTCCCTGAAAGGAGATTTCCATGTGGTTTGATACGATTTTATGGCTGGTTGCCGTCGTGGCGTTCATCATGGTCGAGGCCGCCACAACGGCGCTTGTCTCGGTCTGGTTTGCGGTGGGCGCTGCCGCGGCCATGCTGGTCAGCTTTTTTAATGTCGGCTTTGGCTGGCAGATGCTTGTTTTTGCCGTTGTATCGGCTATTACGCTCGGCCTGATGCTGCCCCGGCTCATCAGCCGACGCGGCGCGCACCGTGCCCCTGTCACGAACGGCTCGCCGCTGACCATCGGCAAGCAGGGCGTTGTGCTTGTGGACATTGAGCCCGGCCTTCCGGGCCGGGTCCGCGTGGACGGCCTGGACTGGCAGGCCCGCGCCGAGGTCACACTCCCGCAGGGCACCCGCTGCAAGGTCGTGGCCGTGGACGGTGCGATCCTTATTGTCGCTCCCGTGACCGCTGACGCGGCTGCGGTTTAAATCACAAAGGAAAAAGGAGGACCCCCAAATGCTGTTAGTCTTTGCCATCCTGCTCATCATTATTCTGGTGGTTTTGGTGCGCTGCATCGTTATTGTGCCGCAGTCCAACGCCTATGTCACCGAATGGCTCGGCGTCTACAAGGATACCTGGGGCGCGGGCCTGCACATCCGTACGCCGTTTGTCGAGCGCATCTCCCGCAAGGTTTCACTGAAGGAGGAGGCCGCCGACTTCCCGCCGCAGCCCGTCATCACCCGCGACAACGTCACGATGATGATCGACACCGTCGTTTTCTTTCAGGTGTTTGACGCCAAGATGTACGCCTACGGCGTGAACCGCCCGATCCAGGCCATCGAGAACCTGTCCGCCACGACGCTGCGTGACATCATCGGCTCGATGACGCTCGACGAGACCCTGACGAGCCGCGACCTCATCAACACGAAGATCACCGCCAGCCTTGACGAGGCCACGGACCGCTGGGGCATCAAGGTCAACCGCGTCGAGCTGAAAAACATCGAGCCGCCGGTGGAGATCCGCCAGGCCATGGAGAAACAGATGAAGGCGGACCGCGAGAAGCGCGCCTCCATCCTGCTGGCCGAGGGCGAAAAGCAGGCTGCCATCACCCGCGCCGAGGGTGAAAAGGAATCCGCCATCCTGCGCGCCGAGGCCGTGAAGCAGCAGCGCATCCGCGAGGCCGAGGGCGAAGCCGAAGCCCTGCTGACCGTCCAGAAGGCACAGGCCGATGCCATCCGCATGATCAACGAGGCGAACCCCAACCACAACTATCTGGCCCTGCGCAGCATGGAGGCCATGGAGAAGGTCGCTGACGGCAAGGCCACCAAGCTGATCGTGCCCAGCGACATGCAGAATCTCGCCGCAACCGTGTCCGCGATCAAGGAGATCTCCGGCGAAGTGACCGAATAAAATTTTACATTCTGTTTTCCCTGCCCGCGGTGTTCTGCCGCGGGCTGTTTTTGTGGGGACGAACGCCGGCGGAAAGGCGCGAAAGCCCCTCAGGCCGAGTTTGCGAGATCTGAGGGGCTTTCCCCCGCCCACACTGCTCCTTTCCCGCAATTTTTTCTTGCGTTTTCCACAAAATCAGGTTATACTATAAGCAGAATAGTATGTCTTTTTGCGCATACTACATAAAATATTGCGAGGTGTATCAGTATGAAGGAACCTATGGTCATCACTATGGCGCGTGAGTACGCATCCGGCGGCAGCGAGATTGCACAGGCCGTTGCCGACAAGCTGGGTATTCCCTTATATAATAAGGAGCTGATCACCCTTGCCGCCAAAAAGAGCGGTCTGACCGAGGAGGCCATTGCCGCCAGCGAGAACCAGCGCAGCGGCAGCCTGATCTACAGCCTGTACATGATGGGCAACACGATGCCCCTGGCTGACCAGGTCTACATTTTGCAGAGCAACGTCATCAAGGAGCTGGCCGCCGAGGGCCCCTGCGTCATTCTGGGCCGCTGCGGTGACTACGTCCTGCGTGAGCGCCCCAACGTGCTGCGCACCTTCGTCTACGCGCCGCTGGAGACCCGCATCCAGTTTGCCAAGAGCCGCCCCGACGCCAAGGACATGCCGGACCGCCTGTGGGAGACCCAGCTGGCCAAGCATGACCGCGCCCGTGCAAGCTACTACAACTATTACACCGAGAACCGCTGGGGCGAGGCCAAGAACTACGATCTGTGCCTGAATGCGACCCTGGGCCGCGAGGCCTGCGCCGACCTGATCGTGGCCGCCGCCAGGGCTATGCAGGAAGCCGACAAGTAAAAAGGAGCCTTTCACTATGCTGCGCTATGTCAAAAACGGAATGCTGCTGTTGAGCGTCGCGTATATCGTCATCGGTATGCTGCTGCTCATCATGCCCGAGACCAGTCTGCTCTGGATCTGCAACATTTTTGGTGTTGTGGTGCTTGTCACCGGCATTGTCTGCCTGATCCAGTATGCCCGCATCCGCGGCACCGGCTTTACCGCGCCGTTCATGCTGGTGGGCGGCGTCATCACGGCGGGGCTGGGCATCTTCACACTGGCAAAGCCGCAGGTAGTGACCAGCTTTCTGCCCGTTGTGTTCGGCATCTTCATCGTCGTTGACGGCCTGAGCCGCATCGGTACCGCCATTGACCTTGCCAAGCGCAAGGGGCAGAAATGGTGGTTGCTGCTGCTGTTCAGCATCGTATCCGTTGCCCTGGGCGTACTGCTGGTGCTGCACCCGTTTGATGCGGCGGTCAGCGCCGTCATGCTCTGCGGCATCCTGCTGATCGCCGAAGGTGCGCTGAATTTAGGCTGCATTCTCTACGCCGCCATGGAGCTGCGCACACTGGACCGCATGGCCTCTGCCGCCGCCAATGCGGCCTTGGGTGCCATCGGTGACGCCTTGGACGAGGCCGAAGCCGCCGAGCGCGATGTCGGCAGCGACGGCCCTGTGGTGTACGACGCCGAGAGCAAGGATGTGTCGGAGGACGGTGAATAACCGTTCCGTGACACCGTAGGGGCGCATTCTATATGCGCCCGCAGCGCCGTGCCATCAGCAAACGGGCACGGGCGGATATAGAATCCGCCCCTACAAGCTCCGTTTGTCCTTATTTTGTTTCCCGCGCGAAGGATCGCGAGTTATTTTTAAAGGAGAGAACCCCTATCCATGTATGACCTTATCATCGTAGGCGCCGGCCCTGCCGGCATTTTCACCGCGCTGGAACTGCTGCGCAAGAGCAGCACCCCCCACAAAATTTTGCTCGTCGAAAAGGGCAAGCCTGTGGAAAAGCGCCATTGCCCCAAGGATAAAACCGGCGTCTGCGTAAACTGCAAGCCGACCTGTGCCATCACCACCGGTTTTTCCGGCGCGGGCGCATTCTCGGACGGCAAGCTGTCCCTGTCCTATCAGGTCGGCGGCGAACTGCCCGACTTGATCGGCGAGGATTTCGCGCAGGAGCTTATTGACTACACCGATAAAATTTACCTCGAGTTTGGTGCCGACCCGAAGATCGAGGGCATCTACGAGGGTCCCGACATCAAGGACATCCGCAAGCGCGCCATTCAGGCGGGTCTGCAGCTCGTTGACTGCCCCATCCGCCATCTGGGCACCGAGAAGGCCCAGCAGCTCTACCTGAACATCCAGAACTATCTGGCCGACGCCGGTGTTGAGATGCTGTTCAGTACCGAGTGCGAGAACATCATCCTCGAGGATTCCGTCTGCAAGGGCGTCCGCCTGCGTGAGAAGGACGGCGTCCGCGACGTCTACGCCAAGCAGGTCGTTATTGCCACGGGCCGCCGCGGTGCGGACTGGCTGGAAAAGATCTGCGCCGAGCACAACATTGCCCACAAGCCCGGCACCGTTGACATCGGCGTCCGTGTTGAGTGCCGCAACGAGATCATGGAGAAGATCAACAAGGTCCTGTATGAGGGCAAGCTGATCGGCTACCCGGCCCCGTGGCGCAACAAGGTGCGCACCTTCTGCCAGAACCCCGGCGGCTTCGTTGCGCAGGAGAACTACGACAACGATCTGGCCGTCGTCAACGGCCACAGCTTCAAGGAGAAAAAGAGCAATAACACGAACCTGGCCATTCTGGTCAGCCACAACTTCACCGAGCCGTTCAACCAGCCCATCGCCTACGCGCAGAAGGTCGGTGAGCTGACGAACATGTTGGGCGCGGGCCACATTCTGGTGCAGCGCTACGGCGATATTCTGGACGGCAAGCGCACTTGGGCCAACGAGCTGGCCCGCACGAACGTCCGCCCGACGCTGAAGGACGCCGTGGCCGGTGACATCACCGCAGCCATGCCCTACCGCGCCATGGTCAACATCATCGAGTTCATCAAGATGATGGACGAGGTCGTGCCCGGCTTTGCCAGCCCCGAAACGCTGCTGTACAGCCCTGAGCTGAAGTTCTACTCCAACAAGGTCAAGATGGACACCGATCTGGAGACGAACATTGCGGGTCTGCACTGCCTGGGCGATTCCTCCGGCTGGACCCGTGGCCTGATGATGGCCTCCGTCATGGGCGTCCTGATGGGCCGCAAGCTGATGGAGAAGCACGAGTTCTGATTTTTCGGGGACGCGGGTGTTCTTTTCTTAGAAGAAAAGAACCAAAAGAATTTTAAACAAACGCATGGGGAGAGTGCCGGAGACGGTGCTCTCCCCTTTTTTGCAGGCGGCGAGTGGCGGCGGCATGAGGGCATGCCGCCCTACGCACTCACTTTATGTCATTCGTAGGGCGGGATGCCCCCATCCCGCCGCGGGCAGGCATCCACTTTACTGCCAGCCCGTAGGGGGCGGCGTCCCCGACGCCCCGCACCCGCTTCCCGCAAAAAAATTTACAAAATTTCCAAAATACCCGCCCCGTGTGACAACTTTGCAACATCCGGGGTGTAGGATAGGGGCAAACCAGGCACAGAAAGGAGCTTTAAGGATGAAAAAAGTAGCTTTATTATTGGCGGCAGCCATGCTGGCGCTGGCCGGATGCGCGTCTGCGGGCGATACCGCGGCGGCTTCGGAGGCCGCACTGGCGGAGAGTACGGCGGAGAGCGCCGCGGCGGAGGACAGCACAGAAGCGGCGCTGCCGGGTGAGCCGTACCCCCTCTCGGCCTATAGCGCCTGCGCAGTCAGCGGCAGCAGCGTCTACGCGGCGGTCACCCATTTTTCAAGCAGCGAGGACAGTCTCGGCAGCTTTGATCACAGCACCGTCTACAAAACCGACCTTACCACCGGGCAGACCTATGAGATGTACCGCACGGACTCCCAGCTTGCGTCCGCGCCGCTGATCATAGACGACACGCTGTATTTCATCTGCTACGACGGCGGTATGCTGGCCCTGCCGACGACGGGCGGTGAGGCGCGCGTGCTGCCGTTCTCCTACGACGACTGGATGCCTGTTTTTTACGCAGGTCACTACCTCTACTGCCGGAGCGTCAGCGCCGCGCCGTTCTGCCGTACCGGCGGTATGCGGTTTAACTTGGAAAACGGGGAGACCGCGCCGTGGAATATCCCGGTGGAGACAATGTACATTCCCGATGTCGTCGGGGACGCGCTGCTGCTCTGCCGCGTTGTCTCGGATTATCCGGTGCCCTACCCGGACGACGACGAGATGTCCCAGGCGCTTTTGCAGAACACCACGCTGGAATACACCCTGGCCGACCCCGCGACAGGCGCGGTGCGGCAGACCTGCTTTACCCTCCCCTATGACATACCGCAGCCGGGGAGTCTTACGATCTACACCTACCTTGGTAAGTGCGGCAGTGACTTCTATTTCCGCGCAGACCAGTGCGACGACGAGTACGCTTTGGTTTCCCAGTCCGTGCTGCGCATCGGCACGGACGGCACCCGGACCGACCTTGGCATTACCAAAACGCCGGATTACCTGGATTACTGTGCGGTTTTGCAGGGCGATGAGGTGCGCTGGCTCCTGACCCGCGGCACCGACGGCATCTATCTGATTTACGACACGCAAGGCCATGAGATTGGCCGCAACGAGCGTCCCGCCGGACTGGAGGCATTCTTCCCGCTTTGTATGCTGGACGACGGACGCCTGCTGATGGTCGTCGGCTACGACTGGGAGCACGACAGCGCGGCCCGGTACGCCGTGATGGACGCCGACGAATTTCTGAACGGCGGGTCGGCATATCGCGAGATGACGTTTGCGGAGTGAACGGGCCCGCCCTACAGGGAATGGCACGGTGGGCCGTGCCCGCTGCCGCAGGGTTTTTCAATCACCGGAAAGGACGTGTACCCATGAAAACGAAAAAGCGCATTCCCCTCATCCTCACCGCGGCGCTGGCGCTGTCCGCCTGTGCGTCGGCGGCGAATTCCGCAACCATAGCCGCATCGGCGGCGGAGACGCCGGAAAGCACCGCCGAATCGGCAATCGAGCCCGGCACCGAAGCTGTTGAAACAGACACGCTCTACGGGCTGAACTACAGCTATTCGCAGAGCGTGGTCTATGAAGACCTGCCTACCCTTGATGACGAGTGGAATTTTGCCGGAACGAACGTCTACAAAAACGACTTGAATGCCGGGCAGGTTTCGCTGTTTTACAGTTGCGACGATTGGTGCCTTGCCGACCCCTATGTGACGAGCGACGCGGTGTACCTGCTCACCTACAACAGAGACCGCGACAACAAAATCATTGCCCTGTCGCCGGATGGTACCAAAACTCACGAGATTCCCTTTGACCCATACGCCTCGACCGTTGTCTTATACAGCGACCGTTATTTTTATTGCATGGACGGTTATGCCCCCTATGATACCGCAAGCGGGTTCCGCCTTGACTTGCAGACCGGCGAGACAGCGCCCTGGAACTTGCCCGTCGAAACAATCTCTGTGGCGAACGCCGCCGGGGATTTTGCCGTGACAGAGCGCATCGTGTCGGATTATCCTGTCCCATTTCCGAGGGACGAAGAAATTTCCGACGCGCTTTTGCAGAACTCCCTGCGCGAGTATGACCTGACAGATATTGCCACCGGCAAGCCCGCCCGGAAAATCACAGAATTTCCGTATAAGGGCACGGCGGAGGGTGCTGTCTTTGCCGCCTATGCCTATCTGGGGAAGGCTGGGAATGATTTCTATTTCCGCTTCGAGCATGCCATGTCGTCGGAAGAACGCTCTGTAACAAATGTTTTTCGCGTGCGCAGTGACAGCATACAGGAGGACTTGGGAATCTCGTCCGATCTTTTTGTCCAAGCCTTGCGCCAGAACGGAGAGCTCCGCTGGCTTTTTTCCAGGGACGGCAGTCAGGGCACCGTCACGGTATATGACCTACAGGGCGCAGTGCTTGCGCATGTGACCCCACCCGACGGTATGCAGGTCTACTATCCTGTTTCGATGCTGGACGACGGACGCCTGCTGATGGTCGTCGGGTATGACGAGGAGCATGACAACAGGAGCCGCTACGCCGTGATGGACGCCGACGCATTTTTGAACGGGAGTACGGAGTATACGGAGATGGAGTTTGCGGGGTGAGTATCATTGCCCGGACGGTTTTTACTGGCCGGAAGCGGGCACGGGTCGTCGGGGACGCCGACCCCTACGGGCTGGCCGTGGGGCTGGCGGCTGCCTTGACGGCGGGGTGAGGGCACCCCGCCCTACAGAGAACGGCATGGTAACCGTAGGGGCCGATGCCCGCACCGTTCCCGCCGCAAAGCGCACAGACTGTAGGGCGGCATGCCCCCATGCCGCCGGGCATCTTTCCGCCGCCGCAATGCTCCCGGGTCGCCGGGAGCGCCGACCCCTGCAACAACCCGTAAAACATAAAAACAAAATATTTTATCAAATCTTCTTCCCGTGTAACAACTCGGACACAACCGGGGTGTAAGCTGGTCACAAATGAAAAGTTGAAAGGAGCCTGTGTTATGAAACGACTAGCCTTTGTCCTTGCTGCCGCGCTGTTCGCCCTGACCGCCTGCACCCCGGCGGCGGAAACTGCAACTGCCGCAGAACCCGCCACCACACCCGAAACCACCACCGAACCGACAAGCAAGCCCGCTGCGGCGGAGACCGGCCCACTCTATACTTACAGCCACCGCTATGCGCAGGATGTTGTCTATGATGTCATGCCTGCCTTTAATGACCAGTTGGACCACATCGGAACGAACGTTTACAAAAACGACCTGAACGCCGGGCAGGTTTCGCTGTTTTACAGTTGCGACGACTGCTGCATCGCCGACCCCTATGTGACGAGCGACGCGGTGTACCTGCTCACCTACAACAGAGACCGCGACAACAAAATCATTGCCCTGTCGCCGGATGGTACCAAAACTCACGAGATTCCCTTTGACCCATACGCCTCGACCGTTGTCTTATACAGCGACCGTTATTTTTATTGCATGGACGGTCTTGCCCCTTATGATACTGCAAGCGGGTTCCGTCTAGATTTGCAAACCGGTGAGACAACGCCTTGGGACTTGCCCGCTGAGACAGCCGCCGCACCGGATGCCGCCGGTAATTTTGCCGTGACTGCGCGTCTCATTTCGGACCACCCTGTTCCCTTCACAAGTGACCCGGAAATTTCCGACGCCCTTTTGCAGAACTCTATGCTCGAGTACGACCTGACGGATGTCACCACCGGAAAGCCCGCCACGAAAATTGCAGAGTTTCCGTATAAAGGTGCAGACGACGGCAGCGACTATGTCTATTACACCTACCTTGGGAAATCCGGAGACGATTTCTACTTCACCGGCGAGCACTCCCGGTCGTCTGAGGAGGGCATTAAAATGTCTGTGCTCCGTGTGGGCAGCGATGGCACGCAGGAAGATTTAGGGCTTATGATCCATGTGTCTCTTCGCGAATTGCGCCAAAATGGAGAGATTCAGTGGCTTTTCGCAATGAGCAGCAACCCGGGCACCCTCACAGTATACGACCTGCAAGGTACAGAGATTGCGCAGGTAAACCCGCCCGCCGGGGTCTCGTCTTACTATCCTGTTTCCATGCTGGACGATGGTCGGTTGCTGCTAAACATCGGCTACGATCTCGATCACGACTACATGACCCGATACGCTACCATCGACGCCGACGCATTTTTGAACGGGAGTACGGAGTATACGGAGATGGAGTTTGTGGGGTGAGTGTCATTGCCCGGACGGCTTCTGTTGGGCAGAAGCGGGCACGGGTCGTCGGGGACGCCGACCCCTACGGGCTGACCGTAGGGCTGGCGGCTGCCTGTCGGCGGCCAGATGACTGCCCGCCGTGGCCGTTTCCGTTAGCATAAATAAAACCCGGCCCCCGCAATGTTTTCCACATTGCGGGGGCTGGGTTGTTTAAAGCTTTAAGACATGAACCGATCCTTCAGGTTCTTGAAGAAGCTCTTGCGCTTCTCGTAGTTCTCGTCCTTCAGGCTGTCCTCAAAGGCCTTCAGGGCTTCGCGCTGGGTGCGGTTCAGCTTCTTGGGGATCTCCACATCCACAATGACGTACTGGTCACCGCGTCCGCGCCCGTTCAGGTACTGGATGCCCTGGCCGCGCAGGCGGAACTTCGTGCCGCTCTGGGTGCCCTCGGGAATCTTCTGGGCGACCTTGCCGTCCACGGTGGGGACCTCAATTTCAGCGCCCAGCACAGCCTGGGAGTAGGTAATGGGCACGCGGACGTACACATCGTAGCCGTCGCGCTCAAACACGGCGTCGGGCTTGACCGTCACATGGACGATCACGTCGCCCGCGGGGCCGCCGTTCGTACCGGCGTCGCCCTGGCCGCGCAGCGCAATGTTCTGGTCGTCGTCGATACCCGCGGGGATCTTGACCTCCAGCGTCTTGCGGGCACTGGTCTTGCCGGTGCCGCGGCAGGTCTTGCAGGGGTTCTTGATGATGGTGCCGCGTCCGCCGCAGTGCGGGCAGGGCTGCTGGCTCTGCATCACACCAAACGGCGTGCGCTGCTGGGTCACGACATAGCCGCGGCCACCGCACTCGGTACAGGTCTCGGGGCTGGAGCCGGGCGCACAGCCGTTGCCGCCGCAGTCCGGGCAGGTCTGCTGACGGTTCAGCGTGACCTTTTTGGCGCAGCCGTGGGCGGCCTCCTCAAAGGTCAGGATCACATTGGCCTGAATGTCATGGCCCTTGCGCGGCGCATTGGGGTTGGAGCGGGTCGAGCCGCCGAAGCCGCCAAAGCCGCCGCCGAAAATATCGCCGAAGATGTCGCCCAGATCGACGCCGCCGGTGCCGCCGAAGCCGCCAAAGCCGCCACCGTAGCCGCCGCCGGGCTGGCCGGCCCCATAGTTGGGATCGACCCCAGCGAATCCGAACTGGTCATAGCGCTTGCGCTTGTTCGGGTCGGAAAGAACATCGTTGGCCTCATTGACCTCCTTGAACTTTTCCTCGGCGTCCTTGTCGCCGGGGTTCAGGTCGGGGTGGTACTTTTTGGCCAGCTTGCGGTAGGCGCTTTTGATCTCGGCATCGGTGGCGTTTTTGCCGATCCCCAGCACCTCGTAGTAATCACGTTTTTCTGCCATAGAATCTATCCCCTCTATTTATGGGTTGTGAAAAGGCTTCCCCTTGAGGGGAAGCTGTCCGCGGAGCGGGCTGATGAGGTGAGACCTGCCGGATATTGCCCGCAAACAGGCAATCCCGGCAGCTTGGCCCTCATCCGGCCTTGGCTGCGCACGACCACCTTCCCCCGCGGGGGGAAGGCTTTATTTTAACTTTCTCTATAACCCCCAAGGGCCGCCGCCGGGTTTGCCCAGCGGCGGCCTTATTATGGGTTTGTTACAGCTTAGACCTCGTGGAAGTCGGCGTCAACGGCGCCGTCGTCCTTCGGCTGCGCACCGGCATCGGGGCCGGGCTGTGCACCGGGCTGCTGGCCCTGTGCCTGGGCGGCCTGCTGGTAGACCTTCTCGCTGATGGCGTAGAAGGCCTTCTGCAGGTCATCCTGCTTTGCCTTGATGTCATCAACGCTGCCGGACTTCAGGGCTTCCTTCAGGGCAGACAGCTTGGTCTCGACCTCGCTCTTTTCCTCGGCGGAAACCTTGTCGCCGAACTCGCCCAGTGCCTTCTCGGTCTGGAACACCATCTGGTCGGCGTTGTTGCGCACATCGACTTCCTCGCGGCGCTTCTTATCCTCGGCGGCATACTGCTCGGCGTCCTTGACAGCCTTGTCGATGTCGTCCTTGCTCATGTTGGTGGAAGCAGTGATCGTGATGCTCTGCTCCTTGCCGGTGCCCAGGTCCTTCGCGCTGACGTGAACGATACCGTTGGCATCAATATCGAAGGTGACCTCGATCTGCGGCACGCCGCGGGGAGCCGGAGCGATGCCGTCCAGATGGAAGGTTCCGAGGCTCTTGTTGTCGCGGGCAAACTCACGCTCGCCCTGCAGGACGTTGACCTCAACGCTGGGCTGGTTATCAGCCGCAGTGGAGAAGATCTGGCTCTTCTTGGTGGGGATGGTGGTGTTGCGGTCAATGATCTTGGTGCAGACGCCGCCCAGAGTCTCAATGCCCAGGCTCAGCGGGGTAACGTCGAGCAGCAGCAGACCCTTGACGTCGCCCTGCAGAACGCCGCCCTGGATGGCAGCGCCGACAGCAACGCACTCATCGGGGTTGATGCCCTTGAACGGCTCGCAGCCCAGTTCCTTCTTGACAGCGTCGTAGACGGCGGGGATACGGGTGGAGCCGCCGACCATCAGGACCTTAGCCAGGTCGGAAGCCTTCAGGCCGGCATCGGCCAGAGCCTTGCGGACGGGGGTCATGGTGCGCTCGACCAGATCAGCGGTCAGCTCATTGAACTTAGCGCGGGTCAGCGTCATGTCCAGATGCTTGGGGCCGTTGGCGTCCGCGGTGATGAAGGGCAGGTTGATGTTGGTCGTGGTCGCGCTGGACAGCTCGATCTTGGCCTTCTCGGCAGCCTCCTTCAGGCGCTGGGCAGCCATCTTGTCCTTGCGCAGGTCGATGTTGTTCTCGCGCTGGAAGTCCTCGGCCATCCAGTCGATGATGCGCTGGTCGAAGTCATCGCCGCCCAGGTGGGTATCACCGTTGGTAGCCAGAACTTCGGTAACGCCGTCGCCCATCTCGATGATGGAGACATCGAACGTACCGCCGCCGAGGTCGTAGACCATGATCTTCTGGTCGGCTTCCTTATCGATGCCGTAAGCCAGAGAAGCAGCCGTAGGCTCGTTGATGATACGCTTGACGTTCAGACCGGCGATGGTACCGGCGTTCTTGGTGGCCTGACGCTGGCTGTCGTTGAAGTAGGCGGGGACGGTGATGACGGCCTCGGTGACAGGCTCGCCCAGATAAGCCTCGGCGTCAGCCTTCAGCTTGGAGAGGACCATAGCGCTGATCTCCTCGGGGGTATAGTCCTTGCCGCCGGCATGGACCTTTTCAGCCGTGCCCATCTTACGCTTGATGGAAGAAATCGTGTTCTCGGGGTTGGTGATGGCCTGGCGCTTTGCGACCTGGCCGACCAGACGCTCGCCGGTCTTGGTGAAGCCGACGACAGACGGGGTGGTGCGGGCGCCTTCGGCGTTCGCGATGACGACAGGCTCGCCGCCTTCCATAACGGCGACGCAGCTGTTGGTAGTACCCAAGTCAATACCGATGATCTTGCTCATAAATAAAACTCCCTTCAAATTTGCTTTGAATGCAGTGAATGTCAATTTATATGGAAACGAATCGTTTGATTCGGTTCGACGTGTTTTCTTGGCTCCCTCGGCGAGGGAGCTGTCGCCGCAGCGACTGAGGGAGCGAACCTTCCGGAAGGCTCTACCCCTCCGCCCTGCGGGCACCATCCCCTTCTGGCACTTCGTGCCACCTCCCCCGTATCGGGGGAGTCTGTCCTGCAAGGGGAGGCAAGTAAGCGGTGCGTTATTCTGCGACGACGACCATCGCGTGGCGGATGATCTTGTCACCGATCTTGTAGCCCTTCTGGAAAACCTGCACGACGCTGCCGCTCTCCTGCCCTTCGGCGGCGGGGACCTGCTGGACGGCGTTCATGAAGTTGGGGTCAAACGGCTGGTTCAACGCCTCGATCTCGGTGATGTGCAGCGTTTCCAGAGCCTTGGCGGCCTTGTCCAGCGTCATCGTGACGCCCTTCTTGTAGTTCTCGTCCGCGCAGGCGGCGTTGGCGGCCATGTCCAGCGTGTCCAGGATGCCCAGGATCTGGGTCACGGCGTGGGACACACCGTCGTTGAACTTCTGGTCAGCCTCGCGCTGGGAGCGCTTGCGGTAGTTGTCATACTCGGCAGCGGTGCGGAGCAGCTGGTTCTTGAGGTCGGCGTTTTTCTTTTCCTCCGCCTCCAGCTTGGCCTGCAGGGCCGCGGTCTCGTGGTGGTGATGCTTGCAGTCGTGCTTGCCCTCGTTCTTTTCCTCGGCTTGGGGGGCCTCTTTTTCAGGGGCCTCCTGTGCGGGGGTCTCGGGCTTTTCAGCAGCCGCTTCCGTCTCCGGGGCGGTCTGTTTCTTTTCTTCTTGGCTCATTGCGGGTCTCTCCTTCTTCGTTTATTGGCCCTGCCCGGCCATGCTCTGCCCCATTCTGGCGGCAAAGTAGTCCAAGATCGGCAGCAGCCGCTCGTACTCCATTCGGGTGGAGCCGATCAATGCGACGGAGCCTGTCAGCCCGCCGCCGGCTAAGTACCGCTTGCTGACGATGCAGGCACCCGGCATCGCAGGGTCAAGGTCGCAGCCCAGCGTTGCGGTGATCTTGTTGCCTTCGGGGCGGATGAGCTCCGTCGCGGCCTCATTGTCGGAGAAGATCTCCAACAGCGTGCCGAGGTTCTGGCGGACGTCCGCCATCTTTGCCAGATACTGCGCGCCCTCTAAGCAGGCCTGCGGGCCGGTGGTGACGAGCGCCTGCGCCGCCATGATGACGGGGGCCAGCCGCTGTCCTGCGGCCAGCACCATGCTGGCCATGAGCATCGGGCTTAAATCCTGCGGGGCGACGAAAGTCAGCCCGCGGTTGAGCAGCTGTGCCAGGTTGGCGGCATCGTCCCGGGTCAGACCGGTGTCAACGCGGGCCACGCGGGTCCGCACGCCGCCTGCGCTGGTCACGGCCAGCACTGCGGCGCTGTAGCGGCCCACCTGCACGACCTCAAAATGGGCAATGCAGAGATCCGGCGCCTGCGGTGTGGTAGCGGCAGCCGCGCAGCCTGTCATATCGGCCAGGCAGCGGGTCGCGGCTGGCACGAGCTTTTCCGGCTCGGCATCCATGGCGGCGAACAAATCGTCAATGCGGCGGCGGTCCTTCTCCGGTAGGGTGCCGGACTTTGGCGCGTCGATCAGATGATCGAGGTAGTAGCGGTAGCCCTGGGCGCTGGGCACGCGGCCCGCGCTGGTGTGGGGCTGTTCCAGCAGACCCAGCTTGGTCAGGGCAGCCATCTCATTGCGCAGCGTCGCGCTGGACAGTGCCATGTCAAAGTAGTTTGCCAAAAGACCCGAGCCGACAGGCTCACCGTCGTTGGCATACAGGGCAACAATAGCTTCCAGTATACGCTGCTTGCGCGCATCCATGGCCATGCTGCTCATCTCCTTTGGTTTGCTTTTGTTGGTTTGTTTAGCACTCTTTATCTCCGAGTGCTAAGTTTATTATATCCCCGTTTTGCAAACTGTCAAGGGTTTTTCCGAATTTTTTGTAAGTTTAACAGTTTCGTCACAATCGGATTGGGCAGTTTCCCTATTATTATATATGTAGGGGCCGGGCATGCCCGGCCCGCAGCCTTGCACAAGCAGCCCATTC
>OLZI01000100.1_pt1 | contig 57782 bp, 95 predicted proteins | sample 1674061 | NCBI WGS metagenome assembly OLZI01 (sample SAMEA103958139, study PRJEB25191) | human gut metagenome | biome: human-associated habitat [ENVO:00009003]; feature: intestine environment [ENVO:2100002]; material: feces | place: Germany | collected 2013/2015 | reverse complement strand
TCCACCTTTTTCCGGTTTCTTCGTAGTGGTTCCACACCAGCCGGGGCTCCGACTTTACCGCCACGGCGGCAGAGATCTTGTCATTGAGGGTCTTGCCGCTGAGAGTGCCGTCCGCAGCGATGTCCAGATAGTCGCCCACCTTCACGCCGCCCAGCAAGGTAGCAGTGGCGGGGCGAAGGGGCATGTACTGCTCAAGCAGCTGCCTGATCTGGTTTTGCGTCAGGTAGTCTGACAGATCCACCTCTTTGCGGGTATCGACCCACGCGCCGGTGTCACCGTCCCACGTCCAAATGGTGTCCGTAGTACCAACGACTGCCCACCAGCCATTTTCGCCTATGGGAACAGCGGCTTTCAGAGCTTCCGGCGTGGCGTACCACCCTTGTGCACCGATGGTGATGGTGCGGACCTGCTCAAAGTATTCTTTTGTGCCCTGCAAATAAATAGCAGATTGAGATTCCGAATTCTTTGAATTGGTTTCGCTTGTCTTGGCAGCAGCAGCAGACAAAGCTGCATTTTCAGAGTCCGCTTTTACAATTGCAGAAACATCTTTTGCGGCATTTTTTGCAGCCTGTTCTGCTTTTGCACGTTCTTCCGCAGCGGAATTTGCCGCAGAAACGGCTTCTTCTTTTGCGTTAATGGCCCCTGCAACTGTGCTCAGCTCATTTAAAGTGGATGCGTTGATCGGTGTGCCGTCCTTTATGGGTTCGTCATTTCGGACGAGCGTTACAACTTCAGACGACCCATCCTCACGGACCAACGTCCACCTGCCAGGATATTTTGATATGCGGTCTTCAAAAACCATATTGGTCCTCCCCAGCCATGTATTCGCCAGAAAAAGTAACGTAAGTTTTGGCGATTGATTCTATGTCTGACAAAATGCTTTCAAGTTGGTTCATTGTCTCGAATCCGAGCCTATCCATAGACGTAGGTGTCGGTGCAGTTTTGGCGTCTCCTGAGTTTTTAGAACGAATAGATTCGATATTCGACAGCCACCTAGCAGCATCTGACGTGGTAAGATACCCGTTTATGTCCCAGTCCGTCTTGACATCTACGTCCGCACCGAGAAGTGAAGCAAGCTCTGATATGCCGGTTTCTATTCTCGAAAAATCTCTGTAGTCAAGAGCCCCTTTCATACCGGAAAGCCACTCCGCTTTTTCCTCATCCGTCCAGGTCCCGTTCACGGCTTTGCTGTAAATGAACTTTAGGCGGTCAACATCGTCTTGGCTTCTGTCTGTAATCCAAATCGCCATAGTCCCTCCTTAAAGCAAAATCTTTTTGCCGTTTCCGACTTTAGTCGTGGACGGAAGCGTGAAAGCAGGGCTGAACTTGTTAGAGCTCCAAGCATTGTACTGCTCTGTGAGGAAAAAAATCCTACCTGCACTAGACGTTCCAAGACTGTAAGTCCCAACGAGTTGGCCCACGATATGGTTTCCATCAAAATCTCGCCATGCAGGGGAACGTGACCATCTGCGGATAAGACGATTGGCGGAATCATCATAAGACTGAACAAAAACATTTCGGGTTTGCTTTGGTAGTACAGAACCTTCTTTTTTGAAAAATGGGTTACTGCCATTTACATAAACATCTGCGTTTTTGTCTTCCGGGTCAAACATCTCATAAATAGACGGGAGAAAAACACTGCGAGAAAGCGTTCTGATTTCCGTAGTGCTACCACCTACCGTGTAATAGAAAGAGGTAAGCCCCATTGCGGACTTGACGGTATCGCTAAATCTGTTTGCGTAATCTCCCTTCAACAGCCTGTCGATGGAGCTTCCGTCGTATGTATTGACGTGCGTCTGGTTCCACACTGTTTCAGCAAGAGGTTCTTTCCTGATAAGAAGTGTTCTTCCGGGACCATTTAATCCAGGCTCATACTCATGTTTTGCAACAACAAAGTCTACATCCGCACCACTTTCTTGAATGTAAACAGACGATCCTTCCGGCATATCCGACAAAGACGGAGCCTGACTGATAACGTTACACTTTGCAGATACGGAAGATACGAAGGCTGTGACTACGGCATCTCCACTGGAAACAAAAGAAATGTCGCAAGCAGAAACGCCGCCTTTATTGGAAACGACGGAAATGGAAACAACGCCGGGAGGAGATGCTTCCCATCCGATTGCTGGGGAATCCTCTGAGGAAGGGACAAGCGTTGCGGTTAAACGAACAGTCTCTCCAGGAGCAACGGAAATGGAATCCCTGTCAAGCCTAAGAGCACTTACGCTTTCCACCATATATCCTTCCATCGTACCTTTAAAACATCCGTTAAAGGTATACTTGGCATCCGTAACGAGAACGTTCGATGCATATCCAAACTGATGGTTTGCTCTAACAAAAGACAACGCATCAATATGGGGGCTTGCGCGAAATTCCAGGTTTACCTTTCTTCTGTTAGAAAGAAGCACATATGTTTCGGTCAATGCATTTTTTGCACTGGAAGATACAGATTTCGATACAAGCGGATTATTGATGCTTTGGGTCGCTCCGTTCCCACTAGCTCCGGCTGGATAAAAAACGGATTCGCCGCCGACCTTGCACGATACGTTTTTTATTTTTGTCGAAAACGTTATTTCTGGGTATTTAAAGCTATTCAAAAGCGATATTTCCTCGATACCAGACCTCGTGACTGGAACAAGAGGGACACGTTCAATGTGAATGACCCCATCTCTGGATTGGTAAAGAGCCATCCCGGCTGCGTTTGCAGCAAGCTGAAGAATGTCTGCGTTTTTATAAGAGGAAGCATCGGAGGAAATGTCGCAAGAATAGTTCTTTAATTCTTCCGAAATTTCGTAAGATATTCCGGAAACATCCAGAAGCTCTAACGCATCAAAGCACATCTGATAAAGGGTTCCACTCGTGTGCCCGGTATAAATAGAATCTTGGAGGAAAGACAAAGCGTCCCTGGCATCAAACGATGCCGTTATGCCATTTGCTGGAATTGTCCATCCAGAAAGAAAGAACTTTCCTCCGTCAATCCATTCGACCGCATTTCCAATGTCCATGCCGTACTGAACTGAAATCTCCTGACGTTCATAAAGATACCGATAAAGTCCACCTGGATTTACCGGGTTCCAGCGTTGTTCGGAGTTGTCAACAGAAAACGAAACGGAATCTTTGGAAAGCTGCCCAGAAATCGGGTCGCGTTTTGATTCATGCGTATAAGAAAGCAAATCCGCTTTGCTAAATTGGACACGCAGACCAAATTCAACTTGCTCCACTCTTGCTCTGCGGCCCTGGATGCACCATTCTAAAATTTCCAAACTGATTGAATCATATCCGGAAATCTCAAAATCTACAGAGGATTCAACAGACTGGTTGTCATCAACTTGTTTTGTTGCAACAAGCTCGCTGCCGTTATAGGCCGTCAATTTAAAAGATTTTGCGTATTCATTTAAAGCAGACGACCACACGATTATAATTCCGGGGATTCTTTCACTGTGTGTTTTGCTGAAAGAGAAAGTGATAATCGGATGGTTTGTGTCAGAAACACAATCCATGCTTAAATACCCAGCGTTCTCGTAGGGCTCTGAACTCGGTACCAAAAGTTTGCTTCCGTCAAGGACCCACAAATTAGGTTCTCCGGTGGCATAATTGGCCAAAGAAGCAGAATCCAGGTCTGTGACAGACAACGTGTTGCTGAATAAAGCCTGGTTGGAAGAGCTGGCAATGGCGTCTGCTTGCGCCTTATCGTCAGAGACGTGATAAGTGATGCGAACAAACATCTCCGGAACGAGTGTCTTGTCGTATTGCTCAAGCCACTTGTCGGAAGGCAGAAAGCCCATGAATAATCACCTCTCTTAAACTTCAACCAGGCTAAGGGCTGCTCCGACCCATCCCATAACGTTTCCGTTGGACGGGGAACGTCTCCACATCCCAGCGGTTCTATCAGAAACGTACATTTGCCTTGTCGTGTAGCTTGCAGTCGCTTGGTTATAAAACCGAACCGTGCAGTAAAAGTTTGTGGTGAACGGCCCGATGATGTCCGCCCACTGTCTTGCGGTAAGATAATTCCATTTTAGGGAAATCTTCGCAACATCGTGCCGCACCACAGACCCAACGACTTTGCCTTGTACGTTTCGTCCAGAATCGACTATAGTGCTTGTTGTAGCATCGTAGGAGGAAGGCTCAGGCAGCTCTCTGCCATTTACTGTGACGAGAGATTGCATAAACGTAAACCTCCTTAGTAGCTGTAAACTTCGTCTCCCATAATCTGAAACCCACGTTCAGACTGCCGTTTCTCAACGGACGCAGTGATTTGCTTACCATCAAGGTAAATCTTGAGCTCTTTCCCTCCGGTAAGCTCGTCTCCGTACCGCTGGAAAATGTCAAGGAATGCGTTATAGCAACCATCATGGACGGCACTGCGGAGCTCTGCGGGGCTCGCTCCGCTAGCGGAAGAACTTGGGTAATAGCTACCGGAAGATGTATTGGAGCCATTGGCGGAATCATAATCGCTCGTGCCAGGGTAGCTCGAGTAGTTATTGTCTACGGACGGGCTGGAGCTTGTTCCGTACTTTCCAACAAGCGTTCCGACAATTCCTGCGATGGCGGCTGCAATTGCAACGCCGCCAGCAATCATGATGACGCCGGTAGGAATGCCAAGAGAGGTCAAAACGCTACCGATCGTCTGCAAGATGCCCATAAATGCAGCTCCAATTTGACCGATAAGCCCGGCAATGCCAGCAATGATAGATGGAAACTGGCTCAAAACGCCAGAAGAAAGGCCAATGCTGATTGCCCTGCCGGATGCCGAGATCGGCCCGATCAAAGCGGAAAAAGACGTTGCAATCTTGCTGCCGAGACCTACAACCTGCGTGGAAATTTCTCCAAACTTTGAAGTAATTCCAGCTAAGATATTGTTCCCGACGAGTTTTGCAGAAGAAAATACTTTGGAACCAACGGTCTTAAGAGCACTGGTGAGATTAGAAACCAAGTCAGAAGCGTAAGACTTGACCTGTTTTCGGTTTTCTTCCCCCATTGCCTTCCAGATGATAGCTGCTGTGTTTTCGGCGACGGTTTGGATATCGCCTTTCTTGACCGCATCAATCATGCCCTTAATCGTGCCAATGAAGTCGCTCTTAAGACCGTTGTCGATTTCATTCCACTTTGCGTCAAACGTATTGACCATGTTATCAACAAAGCCATTTGCAACGTCTGCGCCATAGTCAATCATCTCGTTGCCCTTCTGCTGAACAACGTTTGCCAAATTGGTCATAGCTTGTTCAACATAGGGAGACGCAGCATTGATGCCGTTTGCAAGACCTTGAACGATGTAACCGCCAATCTCCGCAAATACAGTAGAAGGGGAGTGGATGCCGAGCACATTCTTGACCTTATCAATGACTGCATTGCCAACATTTGCAACAGCGTTTTTGGCCGTTTCAATCATGTTGTTCACGCCATCAATAAGACCCTGAATCAGATTTTTGCCAATATCAAAAAGACTAAAATTGTCGAATGCACTCTTGATTGCAGAAAGAATCTTCTTTGCGGTTTCAGCTACGCTAGAGATAGCATCGGTAATGCCTTTCTTTAATCCAGCGATAATATAGCCGCCTTGTTCGGCCATTACGGTAGATGGGGAATTGATTCCAAAGGCAGACTTAAAGCCATTGATGAATGGATTGAACACATTTTCGACAATCCAAGAAGCAACATTCGTGATTGCGTCTTGAATGCCATAATAAATACCGTAGACAATATTCAGGCCAACATTATTGAACGGCCCCTCTGCCACTTTCTTTTCAAAATAATCGGCAATTCGAGAAACTAGACCGCCCATGAAGTCGAGTGCTTCAATGAATGCTTCGCCAAAGAAACGACCGATGGCTTGAGCTAGACCGGCCCAATCTACAGAAGTAACGGCTCTAATAGCAAAGTCAACGAGGTCTTGACCGAGCTGGTAAGAGTCTGTGCCAGCCAAGAAATCAGAAACAGCGTTAATGCTATCAGTAATAAAGTTGAAAAAAACTCTTGCAAGCTTTTCAATCTCAACATTTTGAAGAGCATCAGAAAGCTTATCAGTTAGTTGCTTCCCAACACCAGTCCAATCTACTGTTGCTATCCAATCTGAAAGTTCGTGAAAAAATCCAGAAAAGCCATCAATAAAGGCGTTAAGCACAGATGTCCAGTCAAGCTGAGACAGGAAACCACCAAGAAGCTCAAACTCGATGATGAATCTGTCCGCAAGTAATCGGCCAAACAAATCCCAGTCTACAGAATCCACGAGCCCGTTAACGCCATCTGCAAAAAACGCTCCAAGCGAGGCCCAATCAATAGAATGGATGGCATTATAAATCATGCCCATAAGTTTATTTAGCTGTTCGCCGATTTGGGTTCCGATTTGGAAAGAATCGAGAGATTTTAATTTTGCCTTAATCTCGTCAACAGCGCTTCCAGCATAATCTTTGAACATATCATACTGGGAGAGGTCAACGTCGCCGAGCAGATTGCCAGCAGCACCGCCACTGCCAGAGCCAGAAGAGCCGGAATTTTGCGAAGGGTCGATAATGTTTAATTCATCAAAGCCCATCGTATAATCTTTGGCCGCTTTCGCCGCCGCTTTCGTAGCATCAGCAGTGTCATCCATAGCGCTGGTTACACCGCCAATATCTTTCTGTGTCTTGCTAAAATCGGTAAATTCAATTTTCTGCCCGAACACAGATGCAAGAGAGACCACAAATTCTTTGATAAGGTCAACTGCTGCAATCAGAACGGGGAGAATCGCCTTAAATGCGGGATAAAGAAGCTGGCCTACAGCCTTTGCAAGCTGCGAAATTTCAGACTTCAAAATGCGTACCATATTGGCGGGGCTACTAATGGTCTGCGCGAGGTTGCCTTGAATGTTGGTAGTCTGCTTCATAATGGCGATGTAGCGAAGAACTGCCTTATCTGCCTGAGACAGACTAGAAACCTGTTTATTAAAGCCCAAAGCAAGAAGTTCCTGCTGCAACCGTGCCTGAGACAAGTCAACGCCCAAGCGGCGAATAGGCTCAAGTTCTCCAGAGATAGCAGAAGCAATTGCGGTAAAGGTAGTAGCGGTATCTTTATTCCAATAGGACGATTCGTCATAGGCAAGTTGGGTCAGGTTCTTGGATAAGATATACGCTTTATCGCTTGCCAGGCCGAACGAAGTTGCAAGGCTTTGGATCGTAGCAATGTTTGTCATTGCTTCTGTCGGGTCGATGCCAAGCAGAGATTCCATCTTATTGATAAGCTCTGTTGCTTGACCGCTTAACTCGCCCATTGCGTTATTGAACAAGTCTGTTGCTTCATAAAAGTCATTGAACTTAGTAACGGCATTGGCAAGATAAGTGGCAATAGCTTTCAGAGAAACTAGCTGTGCTGCACGTTTCTTGATGGCTTCCAACTGGCTTGCCAAGCTTGAAAGGCTAGTACTTGCTTTCTGGTTTGCCGAAGAAAAGCGGGTTGTAGAATTGACAGCACTTTTAATTTTAGATGGAAGTGAAGAAAAAGAGCGCCCTACCTTGTCCAGTTTGGAAGCGAGTGGAGAAATAGCGGATGCCACTTTCTTACAAACTTCCGCAAAATCATCAAGCGTTTTAGAGTCCAGCTTCTTTGTAATGCTTGGGATTTTAGCAATGGAATTGATTGCACTGCTTACGCCACGCAAACTCTTAATGGAAGAATCGCTAATAGAAGAAATAGGGGAAAGGCCGTTCTTCAAGCTGTTCATCTTGCTGCCAAGTCCTGAAAAATCCATGTTTCCAAGATTGACGGACGAAATTTTGTTCAAAGCATTAGCAACAGAGCGGATGCCTTTTGCGCTTTGAGTAAGGTCTACATTAGCAAGACCGTTCATAAAAGACGTGATTTTGCTAAGACCGTCCAGCCCAGTAGATGCGGATTTAAGAGCGGAAATAGAAGCAGATAACTTATCAAGACTACTGCAAACCTTTGCCACGTTGCCTTTCGTCCGCAAATTAGAAATGGCGGCAGCGAGCTTGTCGATATTAAGCTCTGCACCCTGCGATTCTGCAGAAATTTCTACGGATAAGCTCGTAATATCAACATCAGCCATCACTACCACCATCACTTTCCATCATAGAGAACATCATTCTCTTGATTCGCTCCTGCGCCTCAACTGCGCGTTGGTATTCATATTCGTCTTTCTCCTTTTGGGTAAGAGGAATCGGTCTATCCATGTACTTGATGGGCTTAGACCCTTTCTTTCGGAACATATTGCCAACCGTAGAGGAAAGCGCAGATGCCATGTAAAAGCCGTTTCTCCATGCTTCCGTGTTGGCTCTGCGTTCCCGCAGCTCCTCTGCGTCACGGTAGGCCTTCGCCAGCCAGACATCACCGTGCCAGAACTGGTCGTATGTCATGCCGATAGAGATGTAATAGGCTTCTACATCGTGGAACAGCTTGGAGAAAGAGAATGTCTCCCCCTCTTCGTCTGCTTCCTGAGATTGTGCAGTTACACAATCTCCCACGTTGCGTTTTTTGCGGTCTTTTCCTCAGTGTCAGTTGCCAGCAGGGACTTGGAAGCATCCACGAACATCTCAAGCAGAACGCCCATAAGGTCTTCCTTATCCTCAATGTGCTGGAACATCTCATCAACGACCTTGCGCTTGATGCCCTTGTTCCGTGCAATGAAAGCACCGTAGAACAGAGCACGGGAGTTGGACAGCAGATTGGTCATCTGGGTGTACTGGCCAATCTGAAAGCCTGCACGTTCGGTAGCTTCCACGCTGTCACGAGTGAAGGTCAGCTCGTAAGTGTTCTTGCCATCGGGGGAATGAAAGTTGATAACTTTAGCAGCCATAATAAATGCTCTCCTTTATAAATAGGGGCAGAACCAAATCTGTTGTTCAGTTCTGCCCGGTTTGATTGATTCGATTTTTGCGGTTTAGCCGCCAGTGACAGTCAGGGTCTCGCTGAACTCAGGCTTCTTGGTGAAGATGCAGTTGATGGTCATTTCCACAACCTCGTCCACGCCGAAGCCAGACAGACCAACCTGATGCATACCCTGCCAAGTGAAGCCGGAGCCGTCCTGCATCTTCAGGGCGTAATACTTCACGGTGTTGCTCTCGGAAGTCTCATCGTAGCCAGCTTCCTTGACCTTCTTGTAGTCAGTCTTGTTGTAGTTGGCAGTAAAGGACTTGGTGTCGCTCTGGATAATGCCAAAGATGTTGACCTGCATGGGGTCAGACAGAGTAGTGGCATCCAGAAGGTTCGGCTCAGAGATCAGGTCGGGCACATCCTTGATGTCGCACAGCTTCGTCAGAGCGGTTGCGCTGTCGCCACAATACAGGGTGGTATTCAGACCGGAGATAGCAGTACTCATAGAATGTTTACCTCCTTAGTTTCGGTAAATCATTCCGTCCTCTCCGATTGTTGCCCCATAGCTGCAATCAATCCGATAGACGGAATTGTTGTACAGCCCATTCAACGGGGCAAACGATTTGCGATAAAATTTAAGCGGTTCAAGAATAGAATCCACGATGCCAACGATGGAACGTGCTTCTGCAATGCGCCCGGTGTCCTTATTGGAGTAGACCCGCACACGCAGGGAAACGGCAGCGTACTTGCTGTGACCAGCAGAATCAATGTGCACAGGAAGATTGCTGTTTTCCTCTATCTGAACACACGGAAACTTCTTGACGTTGCTGTCATTGATTTCACCAGTAACGAAGATGCCGGGGACTTGCTTTCGCAGTTCCTTAGCAACAGCCGTAAAGATAGAATTGAAATAATCAATCAACTATTCCAAACCTCCCTCCACGTTGCTTCTACCTGAGAAGCCATTTCTTCAATAGCTCCCCACATAGCCATAGCCGGTTCATTACCATCGGTGTAATTCAACTGGCCCTTGCCGGGAACGGTATCTACATAGGTTCCGGCATTGCCGGGATCGCCGTAGTAGTACCAACGTCTGCCAGCGCCCTTGCCTTGACCGTAGGAACCGTGCGCTCCAACGCCGGGCGGCAGCTCGCCGCCATATCCGTTGTGGTGTGCACCAGTGCCAAACTCGATAAAAGCAACCGACTTGCCCTCTGCAATAATGGAACAGGCGGCTCCGTTCTGCTCAACATGGCAAGAAACATCGTTGCTACCAGCATACTGTGCGTTCGCAAAACGAACTTTTGCCACGTCAAGCCCTTTGTCAGCCAACGCCTTTGCAAACTCCTGCGCCTTTTTGTTCAGGGTGGCTTTGTACTCCTGTATCTGACGTTCCGCATCACGAAGTCCGGCATCGCTCAACCTCACTTTAATTTTCATTTGTAGCCACCTCTTTCAGCGCATACTTCGTGTCTGTAATATGCTCTGCGACCTTGACCACAGTGTAATTGAAGGGCTTTGAAACGTCTGTCTGAAACCAGACGTGTGTGCCTTCATAAAGCGGGGTGTTGTGCTTTTTGCTGGACGAACTGACAACGTAGCTGTAATCCGTGAACGTGCCGAAAGGGTTTGCTTCCGCAGCGCCGGTAGGCGGGCTGACATTCAGCATTAGCTTTGCGGGTTCGCTCCACGATTCGTATGCGGATTCGCCAGTCTCGTTTCCCCATTCGTCTACGACAGGCGTTTTCTCGCCAACAGGGTTCGAGTACCACAGCGGACGCTTATCCAGCGGGCTTCCATTGAACATCAGCCGATAACACCTACCCTCGGAACCACTTCATTTAACAGGGACTGCGCCACATCAGAGCTTTCCCAAACACGAGTAATGCCATTGTTGGTGTAGCTCGTCTGTCCGTTTGCACCGATGTGGTTATACAGTTCCGCTGCAATGCGTATCTGCAACGACTGATACTGCGAGGGCAACTCGTCCGGTCTGTTGCCGAAGGGGTAGCCCTGTGCAAATATCTTGTCTTTGGCAAAATCAAGCAGCAGGTCGAAGAGTGGGTAGTCCTCGTCCGTGATTTCACGGTCAAGTGCTGGGGCAATGTACTGCCCCAGCTTGACTGCCGCTTCGGAATACTGGTCTCCCATGCTGCTTTCCTCCTTTCGCCTTAGTAAGCCTTGATACAGTACACAGCGTCCATGCGCTCAAAAGACGGCAGGACGATTTCAGAAGCATAGACGTTGGCGTTGACCGGGTGAACGGTCAGCTCAGTGGTGATGGCAACGCCAGTGTTCACGATGGACACGGATGCACCAGACTGACCAGACAGCAGGTCGGCTTCTTCAGGAGTAGTGCCATACCAAGTGCTGCCCAGAGCGCCGGACGGAGCAACCACCACCATGCCATCGGGCAGGTACTTTTCGCTTGCACTGTACTGGTCTGCCTTGAACATCTTGTCGTACAGATGGATGGTCAGACCGGTTGCAGATTCGATAATCTGCCGTGCTTCAGCATCCAGCAGAACGGCGTTTGCCTTTGCGGTGACGGTCATAAACCGATTCTTCACCTCGTCCGCAGCAATCATGTTGCGGAAGGTGGCGGTGTTCATGTACACCTCAGTCACGACTTCGCCAACGCTTGCCAGAACAGCGTCCTTTGCGGCGTTCAGGTCAGCAATGGGGGTGGCGGTGGCGACGTTCCACTTAGACTTTGCGGCAGAGACTTCCTTGTAGTTGGTGGACTTCCAAGTGCCGTCCGGGTCGTAATTGTAGGTGTAGTTCACGCCGTTTGCCTTGATGGTGATGCCAGGAACACCATTGGCGGGAGCCAGCAGCTGCCAGATCATACGCTCGGGTACGATACGTGCACCAGTGATAAGCTGTGCGGTGTCATCGTACAGACGGTTCATCACGTCACGAGCATAGGGGTCATTGCTGTCCAGAACACGCAGGATTTCCTGACGGTCTTTCTCATCCAGATGGTAGCCCTCACGGAAGAACGGCATCTCGGTCTCATCGAACTTGAAGCCCTCATGGGTGCGGAACGTAGCCTTTGCGTCAAATGCGCTGGGCATCAGGGACACGCCAACGCCCTTGTGGCCACGCAGCCACTTCAGGTCGAGACCAGCCTTCTTCTTGGCGGGGAACAGTGCGTCAGATGCAAAGGGCATCGCATTGGTGGGATCGTTCGTCCAATAGGCGGCAATCGCAGCCGGGGCAAAGACTTCCTTAAGATTCAGTGCCATGTTGTTTTACCTCCTATTAAGCGTTCACGCTGATGTTGTCACGGCAGAAGATGCCAGGAATGGCGGTCTTAAGCGCAGTGATCGCATCAGAATCATAGGTGAAGCCAGAGCTTGCAGCAGCTTTTTTGGTGTCGATAACACCACGAATCAGCAGGGAAGCATTGGGGTTCTCTGCCGGGTCAACGTCATACAGCAGAATTCCGTCTGCGGTAGCAGAGGTTGCCTTCTTGCCAGCTTTGGTCATGGGGTAGCCAGCCTTAACCGCAGCAGTTTCGGTCACGGTAAAGGGAATGGCGGTGTAGTCATTGGAAGCAAGGATGGTATCGTTGATTCCGTTGACCGCGTTTCGGGTAAACTTCATGTTTTCCTCCTTGTTAATGGAAAGCACTCATTGCGTCACTCGATGCCTTAGAAGTATTTGCGTTCTGCTGTGCAAGGCTCTTGGCAAACGCCACACCCTCGCTGTCAGAGCCGCCCTTGCCATCCGCACCCGGAGGTGTGGGCATATCCTTCAGCAGAGAAGCCTTGTAAGCGGTGTCGTGGGCGGTCATAAACTCCGACTGGAACTTAAACACCTTGTCCATGTCACCGTCAGCCAATGCAGACGCGGCCTTGTTGGCAAGTTCAGCGTCATAACCCTGTGCAACGAACTTCTCACGGTAGGATGCAAGGGTCTTTTCCTTGACAAGGTTCTCTTTGTCGGCAGTCAGGGCTTCAATCTGCTTCTGCATCTCTGCCAGCTTGTCAGCCTGTTCCTGTGCGGCATTCTCGTCATCGGTGCGCTTTGCCTTGAGCTGCTTCTTGTACTCGGCAGCTTCGCCATTTGCTTTCGTCACGGCGTTGCGCAGCTTCTCAACCTCTGCGCTAGGGTCTGTAACCTTTTCAAGCGCAGAAATGATTTCATCGGCGGTCATGCCCTCTTTATAGGCATCACCAAGCAACACATTGAGTTTCATATTGTTAATTTCCTCCTGCGTTTTTTTTACCGTTGCTTCCCTGCAACGCTGCGAAATTTGTATCCCGGCTTCCCTGCCGTGTTTATAGCAAAGGGTTATTCGCCCTCTGTTTCTTTGTTAGTATTCTCAGGCTGTTCATCAGTCGATGTTTTGTCGGCATCAACAAATTGTTTCGCCTGTGGCTCTTGCGGCTTCGGTGCTTTCCCATCCTCGCCCAGCTTTCCAGCAGCAATCAGGAAAGGCTTGCTCATTTCATAAGCAGCCTGCGGGTCGGGGAACAGACCGGGCGTGGTGAACGCCAGCTGCGGGTCAATCGGCTGCTGAATCATCTGTGCGAAAATCTGAACTTTGCTCTGCTGGTTATCGTACTGACGGCGTGGCAGTTTGATGTTGATGTCGCTTGCCATCAGCTTAGAGCCAGCCGTGTCACGCAGGATTTTCAGCATTACAGACAGGCTTTGGCGTTCAGCGAACTTGAACATATTCTCGTACTGCTGCGCCCTCGCTTCAGTGTGATTCCAGCCGTTGCGGACGATGACTGCTCCCACGTTATCGGACGTTGCATTCTCGCTACCAGTGGCACTAGGCATGGCAGTCAGACTGCGGTACACGTTCAACATGGAATCAAGCAGGGTCTGGCTCTGCTGCTGGTCAAGCTCATTTGCAATCTGAGAAACAGAAGCGGGCAAGCTGGTTGTAGATTTCAAGCACATTGCCCCAAGTTCTTTGACTTGTTTCAGTGCGTTATCATCCACAAGGCAGTTGGTAAACACCATGATGGACTGAATAAACTGCGCCACACCGTCCAAACGGTTGCTTTCAAGGTCGTTGATGGCATCCAACACAGGGATAGCCGGTTCAAACGAACCCATCCGCTCCGGGTTCAGCTTGTATTCGACCATCGGCAGCATTCCGAGAGAATGGTTCTCCGATTTCGTAACCTTACCGTTGTCGATTTCAAAGTACTGGTTTGGTGTATACACGCAAATCAGGTCGTTTAGGTCATTTTGATAATTGCGTGGAATGTGCAGCACGTTGGCAATGGGTTTGTGCCCGATGCCGGAGTTGTAAATCACATACGCCATATCCGGGTCGGGAACGTCCACCAGCAGGGGCGTTTCGTCCGGGTAGTTACCGTTGTACCCCTTGTCAGGGAGAACAATGCGGTATCCCTGTCCGCACTCCAACATCCACTGCCAAAGCCGCCGATCGAGCGCATCCTTGCCCTCATACTGCAAGGCGTTGGACAGGCGGGCAATTTCCTCACCGTCACCTGTTGCCGTTTCAGACCGCACATAAGAGCAAGGAGTGCCGCTCATGTAGCCGGTGTAGAAGCCCACGCACTCGTTGGCGTGGTTTTCTACAATGCGGTTTGTGATTTCAGCGTGGTACTCCTTCGTGCGGTGGAGGACAGGCTGGCTACCCAAGTAGTAGTTGTGCAGAAAGCGAATCTCGTTCTTGTTCAGCAGATGAATAGGCTCCGCCTTGCCCATGACCACTTTCAGCACGTTTGCCCGATTGATTTCCGTCTCCGGCGTTTCAATCGGTCTACGTCCGGTCAGTGGTTCGTTCAAAAAGCCGCCAACAATCATCTGATACTCAGCCATGCGTTCCTCCTTTCTGGCAAAATAAAAAAGCGCAGCAAGACAAACCTATTAAGGTCTATCTCACTGCGCCAAAACTGCGCTTCAAAAGCTATTTACTTTTCCGGTGGATGGATGATTTTTACCCATCCTTCCCTTGTGTCTCCTTCAATAACACCCTTGCATCTGTCGCACTTGAAATGATATCGTCCATCCACTTCGCCAAGATAGCGGTTGCAGCGGACGTTCTTATAGATTGGGTTTTGCCTGATACAAGGGCAACAGATTCTAACTAGCATGAGCGCTCCTTTCGTTGGATTTCTGGAAACAGGCTGTTGAGCACAGACCTGTCAGAAGCTACTGGGAAACTGTTCGCACTTCCAGCCGTGCTATTCTTCGCCCGAAGAAAACCATTGCAGCCTTTACATTCAGTTGTTGGACAGACGTAAACGGGTAAGCTGCAATTTTGGTGCTGCATAATGGATTTGAACCAATGTATGTCCGGTTATGAGCCGGATGCTCTAGCCATACTGAGCTAATGCAACATAAAAGCCCGGCTTGATTGGTTAACCGCTGCTCTTTGCAATGTCATGCCTAACCATTGCATCGAGAGCCGGGAGTAGCGGTGGAGGATTCAGAGAATAGAAAGCCAAGCAAAGAAGATGGTTGTGCTGCGTAACGGAATCGAACCGTTGCTTGCCAGCCGTGGGGGAGACAGTCTGGCATTCCCCTTACAATTGGAAACGCAACATATAAAGCCCGGTGAAGGCAAAAGAGTGAGAAAACCTCCACCGGTGAAAGGAGGAATATGCCTATTGACGCCCAAGCAAGTAAAAATGAAAAAACCTTGCTGCGCTGGGCTATTCCTTAGAGGAAGCTGCAAATCTTCCTGCGTACATTATAAGCCTTGTCAAGTGGTGAAATCAAATAAATAGACCCAGCGAACACAATATATTGTGTTTTTAATCAAAAAGGCCTCTTGACAGGCTCAATTTTACTGATTCCGTTATACAATTCATCGGCAAGCTGTGCCAGACTATCCGGTGCATCATCGTGCGGAACTTTGCCAAGCTGCGTGAACATTGTCACCTGTTCCATGAATGCCTTGTACTCTTTCGACTGGTGCTTTTCATCAAGGAAGTAGAACCGCTTGATGTCCGGCGCATACTGGATGATTCTGGACAGCTTGCTTTGACCACTTGGCGCACGTTGGCTGCGAACAGAGCAGTGATAACCCTGCTGCCGAAGCTGGCTGTCTACCACGTCACAGTATTCGTCACCGCCGTTGTTGGCTTCGCCGCGCACCACATTGATTTTGTGCTGGATGATTTTGCCCACGACTTCCGGTCTGGTCACGGTCTTATCGCCGTTATTGAACACAAGGTCTGGGATGAACACAGCATCTCCGTACACATAAGCGATAGGACAGGCGGTGAAGTCGCCGCCGCCCCATGCAATATCCATTACCATAAGCTTGCGATCAGGCTCGCCATCAGGCAGAACGCCGTTGAAATACCGCAGTTCATCAGCAGGGAACAGCAGACCTTCACGCACATAGGGCTTTCCCATGTACTTTGCCCACCATGTCGCATCGTCAATGCTGGCTTTCATATCGGCATAGTAGGCATCGTCAAAGCCCACGCCATAGTCATAATTGAAGTTGCTGTGTCCGTTCTCGTCCACCGCAGGAATCACCCGGAATCGGTACTTCGGGTTGTCTGCATACTGGTTCTGGATGCGACCCAGAGGGTCAAGCACATTCCAACGTGTACCAACCATCAGTTCCAATGCGCCTTGCTTTTTACGGTCTTTCAGCTGGTTCAGATAGGCATCATACTTGTTGTTCAGACGCTCAACGTTTAGGCTTTCCTCCAAGTCCTCGATCAAGTCATCGCTGTACAAAACGCCGCCCTCGCCGATTTCAACAGCACCAGTCAGCGTACCGCCGATGGAACGACAGGTCAGGGTGGGAAAGCGCTTTTTTCGGTTCAGGTCAACGCTTTCGTCCTTTGCGCTTTTGTCCACAAGCTGAACGTCAGGGAAGATTTTGCCCCAGTTGTAGGTAACAGGGTCAGTGATGATGGACAACACTTCACCATAGAAGCCGTTGGTCAGCTTGTCAGAGTGTCCGCTCATAACCGATGCAACGTCAGGGCGATTGCCCATCAGCCATGTGATGAAAAATATACAGAGCGTACTTTTCCCTGTACGCGGGGGCTGACTTACCCCAAGAAATTCTACACGGTGGAAAAATAAGTCCTCTAGGTCACGAACCAACGTCAAAAGAACCTTTCTTCTCGGCTGGTAGAACTTCTTCTCCGGCGCACGGTTCCATTCGAGGTAGATACAATAGCTGTCGAACACATCCTTTGCTTCAAACAGGTATGTCCGGCTAATAATGTCATAGACCTTCGCCACGTCCTCGCCTGTTTTCATCTTGCCCATCATGGCTGCGCAGACGGAGCGCAGCTCACCAGAGTATTTGTAGGCGTCGAACCGCTTGTCTTGTAGCAAAGCGTCCCTCAGGTTCACCACCGCCTGAAACCAGTCCTCGTAGACCTGCGCTTCGGTCGGATTCTGCTTTGCATACGCTTTGATGCTGTCGATGATGGCGATACACTGCTTTGGCTGCATAAAAAAATAGGCACCCCCTACCTGAAAATGTAAAGAGTGCCTACAACTGCACAAAAATTGAATATTCGATTTTTATAATGCAATTTTAGAAAATTTCTTTCTCAAAATCAATTAAAAGAACTGCCCGACCGTTTCTAACCCTTTTTCTACCTTCTTCATTATGCTGTTTTCGGAGAGATACTCCATACCTTTCAAGGTAATCTGCGGGTGAATCGGCTCTACAATATGTGGGAACTTGTTCGTCAGGTCTTGCGTGTAGACCAGACCACGAATGAAACCGTTCATTTGCAGTTCGATCATAATCTGCTCCCAGTCAGAGACCTTTATCTTCATTGCTTTTGCAGAGATAAGCTCATAGTCAAATTCTTCATCGCCCTTGTGCTTATCCAGCAGTTTGAGAATTTTGTAGATGGCATTAAAATTGTCCATAAGCTACTCCTTTCACCTGTTCTGTTCAGCAATCCGATACCATGTCTGGCGGGTCACACCAAGCTGTTTGGCAGCGTCATTCTTTGTATAATGTCGGCTCACGTTTGCCATCACAACCAACTTTCATAACGTAATCAAGATATTGTTTTACCATCGTACTATCTTCGCAAATGCTGGCATACATAGCAAGCTGGATATTCTGTCCTAAGTTTGATTCAGTTGGTTTAATGGTTAATCCTTCATTTTCAAAAATCAGAATGGAGTTTGCTAATTTGCATCCTTCAACAAAAGCAAACAATTCTTCGTATTTCACAAAATCAAAAATTGAACGCAGCTTTGTTGTTCCATCTTGAACAATCAAATTACCGCCATGAATATTTTCTAGCTTTTCAGTTAAATCCATCTTTTGTTTCTTACTCATATTGATGTTCCTCCAAAAGAATGGTATACTGTGGTTGCACCATTCTTTTTCCTGTTTTGATGAAGTTGGTGTACTCTTAGCGGTGGCTTGTGGTTGGGCTGCCGCTATTTTTATTTGCGTATCTTTCGACACGCTCATACCAAGTGGATTTCCCGATGCCAAGCTGCTTGCAGCACTCTTTTACGGTAATTTTGCCTTTTTGCTGTTGCTCTAATAGGCTTTCAAACTGCTGCTCGTCAACTTGCTTTTCCTGTCTGCCAAAGCTACGGCCTGTTCTGGCCGACACTCTCTTGCCATCAACAATAGGCATGGCAGCTATGCCCTCTGCCTGACGTTGCTTGGTTTTCTTGCGTTCCTGTTCAGCTACTGCGCCCAAAACCTCAATAAGGATGTTGTTTACCATTTCTAGCACCCACGTCTGGTCTTGGAAGTCAATAAGCGTAGTCGGAATGTCGAGAATGCGAACAATCACGCCTTTTTCTTTGAACCATTGAAGTTCTCGCTTCATCTCGTCTTTGTCACGCCCGAATCGGTCAAATTCCTTAACAATGATCTCATCCCCAGCCTTGACAGTCTCTTTTAATCGTTTATATTGCGGTCGATCAAAGCTGCTGCCTGTCATTTTATCACAAAATACATTCTCATCTGGGATGTCGAACCGATCTCGTGCGATTTTAAGCTGTCTCGCAAGATTTTGCTCTTTGCTCGACACTCTCGCTAAGAAATAACGCATTACAATCACCCATTACTTGTCAATTTTGATTTTATAGGAGTATTCATCCAGTTCCTTCGTGGTTTTCGGCCTAAGAATGACTTCGTAATCCAGTGCTTCTGCAAATTCGCATAATTTTTTCACAGACATATTGTTGCCCTTCAAACGTTCTCCAACGCCAGAAGCAGACTTGTAACCCATATCGTTAGCAAGAACTTCCATCGTTTTAGGAGGGCGGCTCTTAATCATAATGTCTTTAATGATTTCGGTGACAGTCATTTTAATTTCCCCTTTCTTATAACGGCTCCTTTTCTGCATCCATGTTACCATGTTTTCATGGAAATGTCAAGCGTTTGTTTTTATATATTATATAAATATACTCTAGTATGTATAAATACATACTAGAGTAGTATAGGAATGTTTACTTAGTTAATCGCAATCAGGTAGAAAATTTTCTATAATAAGGAGTAATTCTTCCAAACTTCATTTCCGTAAAACTTTGGGTCTTGACAAGCATATTTTCACGCTTTATACTTGTTCCAGCGAAAGCGAGGTGATAGGCTTGGCAAGACGAGCAGAAACCTCGGAACGTGATAAGCTGCGCATGATAAGCACCCGGCTCACTGAGAACCAGATCGCAAGCATGGAGAGCAGCGCAAAGGCATTGGGTATCTCAAAGGTTGATGTTATCCGCATGGGTATCGAGTGGGTAGCATCCTACGTTGAGAACATCAAAGCATAAAAAAATAAGCTACCAGCGGAACTTTGGACGGCAACGCTGATAGCTTATCCACATCACGAAACGAGAACCTGCAACCACCAAGGGGGCAGTCTCCCTTTTCGGAATCTATTATACCAAAAAGGGCTGCTCTCCGCAAGAGTTAGGAGAAAAAACATGAAATTTCCCACGAAAACCGAAGAATTTCTGAAAACACTCGCCCACGGCAAAGAGCCGACCAGCGAGGACAGGGAGTACGCAGAAGCGCTGGGTAAGCTGTCCGAACTGAACTACCGGGCAGGGTACGAAGCGGGAGTGACCCAAAATAAGAGGTAATTTTTGTGCAAATCTACAAACTTTTAGATTTTGTACAGATACCAGTACTACATTAAGCGTTTGCGTAATTGACAAGCCACAACATATTGCGTATACTGGTTGCACCCACATGAAGGGAGGTGAGTTTATGTACAGTCCGTATCTTGAACGCCACAATCACACGTTCACTGTTGCGCTGACCGAACGGCAGTTCCAGTGGCTGAAAGCCTATTGCACTGAACACAAGGTCGCACAGGCCGCAGCCATCCGTGACACGTTCTTTGAGGTGCATCCCATCCCGGAGACCGATGAAAAAGAATAAGACGCCCGCTAAAGTTTGGCGACCACAGCGAACGTCTTATGAAACACTCAGAGAGTATAGACCCTCTTTGGGTTATTATACCAGAGATGGCCTATTCTCGCAAGATAGAAAGGCTAAATTTCTATGAATAATAATCTTGAAACCATCCGAATCTTCTCCGAAGATGTTATCCCTGTGTACGACACCGACACCGGTGAAAAGGTTGTGCTTGGTCGGGAACTGCACGAGCGGCTCAAAATCAAGACCGCATACAAAGACTGGTTTCCTCGTATGTGCGAGTATGGTTTTGTTGACGGAAAAGACTATGGCTCATTTTTGAGCAATAGGTCTGATGGGCTTGCGGGAAAGCCCAGAACCGACCATATTATCACTCTGGACATGGCAAAGCACATTGCAATGATTCAGCGGACACCTGAGGGCATGGAGATTCGCCAGAAACTGATTGACCTTGAGAAGAACGTGTCCGTCAACCAGTTCGCAGGGCTTTCTAAGGAACTGCAAGCAATCCTTGTGATTGACCAGCGCACCATGAAGCAGGAGCAGCGCATTTCCGCTCTTGAGAACACTATGACTATCGATTACAACCAGCAGCGTGTGCTGAAGCGTGTTGTGAACACGGTAGTTATCAACGCTCTTGGTGGCATGGACAGCCCGGCCTACAAGAGCCGCAGCGTCTCTCAGAAGCTGTTCATGGAATGCAACCGAGACATTCAGGACTGGTTCAATGTGAACAGCAGAAACAACGTGCCGAAGAAGCGGTTTGATGAAGCTGTCGAGTACATCAAGAAGTGGAGACCGTGTGCAAACTCTGTTATGCTAGTTCAGGTCACAAACGGTCAGGCTCAGATGCCTGTGTGAAAGGAGAACGAATATGATTAACGGCGATAAGTACGAAAACCTTGAAGAATACATTAGCGACACTCTGGAAAACATGGAGTGGCTTTGGAGAACGCCTGACGTTGGAGAAACCTACAATGGGCGAGTGATCGCTTGCAACGGCAAAGAGGTTGCGTGTGGCTATCTCTCCTACGAAGCAGACGAATACGGCGATTTGAGACCGTACCTGCGCGACAACGGCAAGATTGTCATGCGTGACATTAACTATTGGATGCCGATGCCGAACGTGACCAGCGCATTAAAGAAGTAAACAGCCTATAAGAAAAGCCAGTGGTTAGAAAATATCTAGCCGCTGGCTTTTTGTGCTATGCGATTATTTTTCTACAAGGTCTGCGATGGCTCCTATTTGTATTTCTCCATTTATTTAACTGGCGTTAATAGAATTTCCGTGCTAATCGAAAGTTCAATATGATAACCGTCTTTAATGGTAACATTCTGCTTTTCGCCAGCTTTTTCAAATTTCAGTACATCGCTCACATCGTCAGAATTTGCATCAGACACAACAAATACTGTCGCTTCTTTGTTTTGATTCTCAACTTCGTATGTACCAGTCGGAACCATGTACCAGATATATTTATAACCACTCTTGTTTGTTTCTTCTTTTCCATAATCACCAAGAACTTCATCAACTAAAACAATAGAGCCGTTCTCTTTTACGGCTTCTTCCGAAGTAACAGACGGATTTTCAGATTCTGTCTTTACAGATGACGCAACGGATGATGTTGGTTTTTCGCTTTCAGAGCTAGCCGAAATATCTGTTTTGTCACGAGGGCTTACCAAATCCATAATAAAGGCCAATACAAACATTATCGCAATGACTTTGAACCAAAATCTTTGATAAACAGGTTTCGGAGGTGTATTTTCTCCACCGCACTGCGGGCAGGTTTTAGCGGTAACTGCTATCCTTGCGCCGCAGTGTTTACATTTTACGAGTTTTGCCATTTTACAATGCCCCTTTCTTACGGTCAAGTATAGCACAGATTAGATCAGGAAAGGGGTCTTTTTGTATTTTTCGGAATTTTTGGAGACTTGCACAATCAGATAGGATTTGTTTTGTGAAGGTGGGGTGGGTGTTGGCAACACGAACCCCGAAAAACGCCTTTTTCTTTGGAAAATTTTATCGCGGGCATGACCCACCCCACCCCCGGCGCTCCCTGTATACCCCGCCGGTGGAGACCCCAGCCACCAGCACACCTGGACAGACCGCATATCACAGGCAGCAGGGCAGGCCGTGCCAAATGCAAGGCAGACCATGCACGCCCGGACGCTTTACGCGCTGCACCGGTCTGTGCCCGATACCAGACAGCCCGCGCCGTGCAGATCGTACCGGCGGCGGCGCTGGACTGTCTGCGCAATGTGTCCGGCAAACTACACTTTTTCGGATGCAAAATATTTTCCATGCAAACGTGTATAAGTGTTGCCTGTGCAACTTTACTTTTCCATGGATTCATGTATAATATAATCAGAACACGGAAACATGGAAACAAAATCAACCACAATACCGTTACAAAACAGGAGGACAAAACCATGAAAAAGTATTACCACGTTATCACCGAGCGAAATGATGAATACATCTCGACCGTTGCGATTGCCGAAAACATCGAAACCGTAAAGGCCCGCTTTGCAGGTCAGAACGTCCGCGAGATCATCGAACTTAATGCCGCACAGGTCAACACCATTTCTGCGGCGGCCGCAACGACCATTATTGACCTTACCGCAGGACAGCACCAGACTATCGCCCCCGAAGCGGTCAAATGCGCTGACCTCTACACCGCCACATTTGAGGACGGCGCGTTAATGACTGGTACACTTGACCAGCTCTATGCAGCCCAGAATAACCGCAAAATGACCATCAAGCCTGTTGTGTGGCTCTGGTGCAGTGAAAGCGGCCTGTATATGGTAGACTACATCTTAAAGGGCGCGGGCTGGACGCTGGGCGTATTTGATACGCTGGTAGACGCAGAAAAGGCAGTGGAAGTGTTTAACGCGCAGCCCGCCGCAGATGTTGCCGCAATGCTCACAGAAACCGCTTTAAAACGCTTTACCTGTGAGGTGGAGTGCAAGGCGCTGGGCGACGATGGCAAGCAATATAATGCTGTTTGGTGCCCCGATTATGGGCAGATTTATTATACCATCCCGGCAAAAGTTAAGGTATTGGGCTACATCCCGCAGTATAAGGAGGGCTAAGCGATGACAAGAGCAGATGAACTAAACGCTGAAATAAGGAATCAGGCCGTGCGCCTGTATCCCAAGTGTGCCGGGCTTTTTGAGCTGCCATTGATGGTATACACTCAGATTGTAGCGGACAACCTGACCCGCTCCAAGCCGTACCGCTTGAGCGTTGAGCGTTGCAAAAAAATCATTCTGGCAATGCCAGAGTTTGACTAATGGAGGGTTTACAGTATGATCACACTTGATTTTACCCAGTGGGCCGCCCTCTGGTACGTGGGCGGCATGATTTCCGGCGCACTCGTTATGATTGCTTTTTTAAACAGCTGAGGAGGGCGAAAAAAATGACAATCGATATTTACAGGCCGGAACTTACCACAGAGTATCGTGGCAATGTAAAAGCCGCTATCCGTGCCGGTGCTTACAGTGTATGGGACGCGGAACGCATTACAGGTGCTTTTAATTTTGGACACGGTACGCAGGCCGATTTTGAGCGGCACAAAAAAGCAAATTCTGATTTGCATCTTTTTATGGAGGTATAAAAATGACCACGTTTGAAGAAAAGGTGAACGCATACCGCGAAAATAAGCGGCTCATTGAAGAGCTTGAAGCAATGAACGACGCCGTAAAGGCTGAAATTATTGACATGATGCACGGCGCGCCGGAAATGGTGCAGGGCACAGCAAAAGCCATTTACAAGGACGTGCAGAGCGTCCGACTTGATAGCAAGCTACTCAAGACGTTGCACCCGGATGTATACGCAGAGTGCAGCAGCAAAACCAGTTACAAACGTTTTAGCGTGGTATAAGGGGGTGCGACAAGTGATATTATCTTGCATTCTGTTTTTCTTCTGGTTCTTTGCGGCGTTGTTTAAGGCCAGCAAATGACCAGATCGGACACTTTAGCGGGGCTGCACCGTAAAGCAACCCCGCCCCAGCCCACACGGGCAAAAAACTTTCTGCAAGTCCTGTTTTTGGGGCTTGCAGTATGATATACTGTAAAAAAGGGCAGTAATAGCCCAGAAAGAAAGGTATCACAATGAAAACTTACACTGAGCACGAAATTAACGGCTTGAGCATTTACGTTGATGATGAAACTGGAAAAGTACACCACGCAGTGAATTGGGACAGCCCAAACCAAACAACGCTTTATCCGTACGCCTATAACACCCGTTCCCGTGTGTGGGATAATGTCAGCGGAGATTATACGCTGACAGGATTAAAACGCACAAAGAGAATGATTGAATGGCACTAATAAAATCTTCACCCGGTCAGAAATGGCCGGGCTTTTCTTTTGCCTTGCATCTGCTGAGGGTGCAGGGCTTTTGTTTTGCCCTGCTGCAATACAGTCCCATACAAGCGTTTACAGCGCGTTTTGTGCTGGCTATGCGGGTTATACCGTCCACGCCACAAAACAGCGCACGTGGCTTTACAGTGACTCTTCCGGCCATTTGCCCCATTCAACCACCCATGAGCCAGACCGACACAAGCGGCTATAATACCGCCTGTGCAACGCTGGAGCGTATCACAACGCCGCAACACCTCCAGCGCATACCAGATACCAACGCCGCACCGGACGCTTTGCAGGCCAGCACAGCCGCCCTATTATAATAATGTATATAAGGACGCGCCGCCTGTTATAGATCCATGCCAGACAGTGCAGCATACAGCAGACCCCGCAAGCCCGGCGGGGTCTCGATGATTCCCACTCCTGGCATTAGCCTGGCATTGTGCTTTTTTCCTGGCACGGCGGCGCGGAACCATTGGCGGCTTGCGCCGCATCTCTTTTCGGGCTTTCGCCCAATAGCTAATAGAGGTCAGCAATAGTCGTAGCGTTCCGGCTGGAATAGTCGTAACAGATTCTGGAATAGTCGTAGCCAATAGTCGTAATTTCTCCCGAAAAATAGTCGTGGAATAGTCGTAAAGTCGTCAGGCAATTAGTTTTTGAAAGTCCTATATATCGTATATTAACCAGCAATCCGATGATAGTCATAGAGTAATAGTCGTAGCGTTTTCTTACGAGCCTTCGTTAAATAGTCGTGTATTTTTTGTGTAAAATAGTCGTTCTCCTTTTAGAAAAAGAGAGGTGCGATAGTCGCTAAGTCCTCCGACCAATCCAAAAATCACCTCTCGTTCCAATTTCGCATAATTTATTCTTCCGCTAGTTATATCTGTTTCGTATAATAACCGTACTTATTATAGTATACAGATATAGTTACTCCCGATAATCACGGATTATTTCGTATAATAACTCATACCATCCGATTCGGTCTGTTCCTGCTCGATTTAATTCCCAGTAATGCACTATGGTATCTTATTCAATCCATAGCATTCTGCTAGGGATAGCAAATGCAACATTTTTACATATTCAGTCTATCACAAAATGAAATCAATTCTCCATGTGAAATAGTCGCAGACCATCCACCAGTCCGAACTTCACGCCAGTTTTCGCCTACGGTCTACTCTGCTGGCTAACGGTGTAGCTTTGGAGATAGAGGGTTGTAGGGGGGAAAGAACCTTTGCGGAAACATTTGGTTGTCATTTTCAGTTGTTGCAGTTGTCGCACTATTTTGGCGTGGGGGCCTCAAACAATTTATTTGTTTGAGGGGGGAGTTAGGGGGATTATAGGGGGTAATAGGGGTTGTAGGGGAAAGAGGGGGAAGAAAGGGGGGAAGATTGGTATACCATGATACCAACGCATACCATTCGTATCAACTGGTACGATTCGTATCGCTTGGTATGCAATAATCGCGTCCATTTCGTCTCACACATCTTGCTTTCGTCTCAATTAGCCCTGTGATTGGACAAATAGTCGTTGACATCCGCTCATCTGGCTGCTATCATCGCCGGAAAGGCGTGTAAGAGCCTGTCTGCCGCGTTTTTCTGATTGACCCGATAACTTTCACGTCTGACCTCGAAAAGCCGTTCTCCACGCTCCTGCATCGGTCTAATTGCATGGTCTAGTTTGAGATATACCATCAACATCAACGGAGAGCCGCCTACAAGCGTCTGTGGCGAATTTTCGTGGCGAAGTCTATAAAGTTATCACCTAGCATCTAAAACGCCTTAAAACTGGCTTTCTCTTGGAGTTAAGAAAAAGGCTGCCATTGCTGACAGCCCATGCGCTCAGATTCTGTATTCGCTTTCAATGTCTCAAGACCACGTTGGACGAATGAACCAGATAGGTCACGCCGTCAATCTTTACTTGCAGCTGGTCGCCCTCGTAATCGTCCCAACTATTCAGCTTGCCCTCGACAATCGTTCCATCAGGCATTTTCAGCTGTGCCCACGAGTAGCTATACGTCAGGTCTACCACCTGTTTGTTGCATCCAGTCATCAGCATAATGCCAGCCAGAGCGGATACGAATGCGGTCAAAATCTTTTTCATAGTCGTTCTCCTTTACGCCATGTAGTCCTCAAATCGTTTCACCGACTTGAAAATTATCTTGTTGTTGCACCATCTTTGCAAGTGCCGAATCTCTTTCGGCGCAGATGGCTTGTTGTAAATCATCACATAGGGGTCGTAGCCCAGATCACGAAGTGTGTAGATGCGATACAGGTCTTGTTCCAACGTGCTGTTGAAGTTCGTCAGACAGTAAACCATGCCAATGTTTGACTTTCGCCGAAATCCCTTTGCGAAGTCCTCAAACTTGCCTTTCAAGTCATCGTTAGGGTTATCCCACGCAAAATGTAGCGTGCCAATACGCATCTTGTTGATGTCCTCAATGTCTGCTTGATTCAGCAAGCGAATATCCAGACCTTGCGTAAAGTCGATTTTGGCGTGGGTATCAATGTACTGCTGCATAAGGTCACGTTTGTCTTTGCAAGCTGTGATGTTTGGGTCTAAAACTTTGATTTCGTCCTGACCGCACCAAAAGTCGCTTACATCTGCCACTTTTACGGCACATCTTCCCTCTTTTGCTGCAACATGACAGAAAGAGCATCCTCTAGGGCATCCACGACTTGTCATGCTGACTGCAAATGGAAACTGTGGGTAAATGCTATAATCGGGGAAAGACTTTTCTATTTCATGCGGTAAATCAACGTCTTTCGATTTATCGAATATTTCTTTGCCGTCCACTGTGCGGATTGCGTATCCTGTGCCGCCTTTAATCACCTTGTCAGCATTCAAGGGTTCCGGCACGTCAGGGCTGTACACGTCTGAAAAAATCTTGCTCATGTACACGATGTCATAGTGGATAAAATCACTCCACCACCATTCAACATCATCGCCCTTTGCCTTGTGGTAGCTTGAAATCCGCATCAATGCAAGGTTTGGGAAGTTGTGTCCATCTACGTCAATCAATCCGATTTTCATTTTTTCACTTCACATTCACACGCATTCTTCGTATGTTTTTTCGAAAATGTCAGGTTTACACGGGTAGATTTCGCCATTTACGCCACGAATGATATAATCGCCAGTCCTCGCAATCATAGTCCCTTCAAGCGTTTTAATCTCGCACCACGCAGGGTCATTGTAAAACTTTCCGAAGTTATGCGTGATAATATCATTGCTACTTACTGCATCCCAGAACCAATCTTCTCCAACAAGTCCTCGCGCATTGAGCTTGAATGCTTCGATAACAACTGGTTTCTTGCGGTATTTCATGCTTATTCTCCTCTCATTACATCCACACGCATTCTTTGAACTGCTGTGTTTCCATCTGGAACGCGATGTCTAGCGACCCTACGTTGCCCTCTTTGTTCTTCTCAAGCGCAAAATGATAATGCTGCTCTGGCCGCTTTTTCGTGGTCACGTTCTGTGCCAGCAGGATGATTGCATCTGCGTCCTGCTCGATTTGCCCGGATTCTCGCAAGTCTGCGGCAGTCGGTGGGATACCTGCTCTTGCGGTCTCTCGATTGAGCTGTGCAAGTGCTACCACCAGCGTTCCTGTGGACTGTGCGAACTCATGCAGTGCCATGCTGATCTCTGTGACGGCACTGTATCGGTCTTTCGCTCCGGCTTGATGGATAAGCTGCAAATAGTCGATGAACACTACTTTGGCTTGCATCCTGATGGACTGCGTTCTAATCCACCCAACGCTCTTACCAGCGGCAGAACGGACGAATAGCGGATATTTCTTGATGGCTGCCAGTCGGTCAAGTTCGTCAATGCTGACGGTCTTATTTTTGACCGTGTGCAGCGGTACGCCTAGCTGGTTTGCGATGATACGAGCGTAGAGCGTGTCTGGGTCGGTCTCTAGGCTAAAATACGCCACCTTGCGTCCGTTCTTAGCTATTTCACAGGCAAGTTGCAGGGACAGAGCAGTCTTACCAGCAGACGGTCTGCCGCCGATCACAACGAAGTTGCCCGGTACAAGATGCAAGTTGTTATCGAGCACTCTAAGCCCTGTGCTGATATACTCCGGCTTATCATCCAGCTTGCGAATGTAATTGTCTATGCCGTCACACATCGGGATGAAATCGCTTATCTCGTTGTGCAGGTTGATAGCTTCGCCTAGCTGCTCATAGATGCCTGTCAGGTCTGCGTATCTGGTCGAACCATCAACGATTTTGAACGCAAGCTCTCTGGCTCTGGACAATGCAGCCTGTTCCTTGACGATTCCAGCCCATCCAAGCATCATGTCATGGGTGACGTTGCGGATGAACTCTGCACCAAAGGCATCCAAGCATTCACCCATAGTTTTCTTACAGTTATCGTACCGTCCCATGACTTCTACCGGGTTCCATCTGTCGTTGTGTTCCCAATATCCACGAATGGCAGCGAATGTATCACGCAGTTCTGGGCAGAAATCGTCGATTTTAAGGTCTTGCAGCACATCGGCGTATTCCGAGAACGTGAGGACTGCCCCCAGCAGGATGTATTGGGTCTGATTTTCAATATTCACCGCAGAAAGTCTCCCTCGTCAGGCAATTCAGCCATCGTCTGCTGATAGCCGCCGTTCCAGTCCTTCACGTTACGCATCCAGTTCCGTGCAGCAGCTTTCCAGTCCTTCATAGGAGATTTACCGACCTTCCAGCCATTTGCCGTGAAGTGGTCAACAAACCGCTCTGCTTCTGATTCCATGTAACCTTGATTTGCAAAGTATTCTTTGGCTTGCTCGACAGTTGGTGCTTTGAAGCGTTTTACTCCGTTGGTATTTTTCTTTTCACATTTTTCTTTTTTATCAGATTCAGATACAGAATCAGATACAGATAAGCTACCATTCGTATCAGTTGGTATGTTTGGTATACCATTTATACCATTTGTACCCTGTGATACCATTGGTATGCTTTCGTATTTTTTATCGTTCCAACGCTTGTTTATATTCTTCTTGTTTGCTTCTCGTCTACGCTTATCACGTTCTTCCATCTTCTGCACGTTCATATCATCGAACGCCTTAACGACTTTCCAGAGCATCCGCATAGCACGGTCGTTGTCGTATGCTGGCTCAAGCCCAGTCTCAACATACTGTGCGTAGTTGCGGATGAATGTTCCAAATTCCTCGTCTGTCAGCTCGTCCATTGCATGGACGTGTTCCAGCAGAAGAATCATTGATGTTCTCGGCTTGTGTTCCTGCTCCATACTCAGTCCTCTTTGTAACGGCTGTTCCATGCTTCGATAGCGTCTTTGCGTCCATCGTGGATAATTTCAATCTCTCCACTATCGTTCATTCTAAACTCGATTCGATACTCTCTATTGGGATTTGTGAAACCACATTTATTGCATCGGATGTTAAATTCGTATCCTTTTATAAGGCTTCTTGAAAAATCCTTCTTTATGGAAAACACGGCTTTCCCACCGCAAAACGGACATCTCTTAAGTTCTGTCATTTTATAAACCCCTCTCTCGTTCTCACAATTCGTTTGCAACATTCATGTAGCTTTGCGCCTTTACGGTATACAGGTCGATTGTGCTTCTGCTTGATGTAACCGCACTGCGTTTCGGACTGTCTGATAGCATTTGCAAGCTGTTCAAGTGATGCAGCACATCGGTTCATCGCTTTTGTTAGTGCTTCAAATCCATCCATTTTTAATCCTCCTTTGGTGGTTCTGGCGCATACGTCCAGTGCGTTACAATGTACCAATCACCGTGTTCCATTGGGTCGTTAAACTCGTTTCTCCACGCCTTTTTTCCGAATGCTGGTGCATAGAAACCAAGTCTCATGTACCGCTCATAGTCGTTTTCGTTTTGGTAAATGTGTTTTACCATCAAAATCAGCATCGGAGCATCTGACGGCGGCAACTTATCATTCACGGAATGCCATACATACTTGTCCATATCCATCACCTCACACCATCGGAAACGCCATCCAATGCGTCACCGTCACATCTTTTGGTAGTCTCTCGCCTATCTCATCCCAGAACTGACCGTCTGCGTAACAACCAAGAAAGTATGCTGTCGGCGAGAATCCTTGCAACATTTTTCCATCTTTATCACGCCACGTTGTCTTAGTCGCAAGCAACAAAGGCTGCGTCCGCTCTCGTGGCGGTTCGCTTGCCGGATGCCATATCGTGTTATTCATTCAATCGCCCTCCCACACACCATCCGGGCGCATCTTTGCAAACGCCAGCAGACCGTACAAGGCGCGTTTTGCGTTGCCCTCTGTGGCGTTCCAGTAGTCGCTATCGTCCACATCGTCACCTAGTGCAGAAATAGCCTTTTCAAGCATCGGGATGCTCTCTGCGCCTGTTTTGCCGTAGATGGATCGGATGCCGCCCTCACCAAACACTTCCGGTCGATAATAGAAGTGGCCGTAATTATAGGTAACGTTGAGCCACAGTTCTTTCGTACCGCCCATAGCGCGCATACCACCAGCGATAAAATGCGTACTATCCGCTTTGAGCGGTTTATGCGTTACATGGTCGCATAGATAAATATCATAGCTCATTTTCTCATCTCCCATTCCTTGCACACATCGTCCGGGTCTGTAAAATCAGCCCGGTACTCAGACAGACCGTTATAACAGACCCACGAGAATCTGTCGTGCCATTTACAGTTTGAGCAGGACTTGTCCACAGTTTGGCATAAAAGTTTCCCTTTGCTGTCCAGTAGAATGCCATTGCCCAGCCTGATTACATTACTTTCGCTCATCTTTCTTCTCCTATTCCTTGCATCCACGTTCATCCCACACGAAGTCTGCAACGTGTTCTGACTGGTCGTTCACGCATACGCCCTCCGGCTCTGCGTACCATTTGCAAGAGCCACAGGACGGCTCAGATTTGTTCTCACAGGATTCTGCCGTGCATCGGATAGCCTTGCCAGCGGAGAACTGCTTGATGCCAATGCAAGAGCAGTGTTCGGTGGTGCAGTAGAAGTTCATTTTTGCTCGTCCTCCTCGTAAATTTCGCAAAGTCCAGCGCAAATTCCGATTTTTCCATCACCGCATGAATGTGCATTTATATTGCTTGGCGAAATTTGACGAATTTTTCCGTTTCTGTAAATCCTGAATACAATATCAAGATTTGCATAATCCAAAAACTTTTTGCCATCCCAATACAAAAACTTTCCGCATCGTTTGCATTTATAAACAGTTATTTTTCTTGTTTCGTTGTTCATTTTTAGATTCACCTCCTGCATTGAACCGCCCGATCACTCGCTTATACTCCGCAAAGCACTCCGGGCAAAGGTCGCCTGTGTCCCTGCGCCACGCCCAGTCCTTGAAGTATTCTTCAGGGTTTATCATTCTGCCGCCCAGAACCGCTCCGCAGCGGTCGCATACTCGCTTGTGGTAGATTTCTCTGTCAGTTTGCATTAGTCTAAACACTCCTCTTCCAATTTTAAGTCGCGAGGGTCAAGATAATAGTTTTTACCTTTGTAGTCGCAAAGGTAATACGTTCCATAAAGATTTTCGATTCTCTTGACGAGTTCTACTTTTGCTCCGGCTGGAATCCTCTCTTTACCTTGAGCAATATGTGTTTTCCAATCTTCGTCATCTAACTCTCTTTTCGTAACAAAAACAACCATTGCTTATTTTCCATCCCCCATATCCTTAAACAGGATTTCTTTGTTGGCTTTCCAGTCTTTGATTTTGCACGGAATGTCCGTGCCGGGCACGGTCTTTTTTAGACCATCCATTTGCCAGACATTCCATGAGATAGTATCTGCGATGCAGTCAAGAAAAATAGGCATGAAGCCAATTTCTAGTTTTTCAGCATCAAACCGATACCTAAAATTTTCAACCAGCGTCAGGAACAGGTTGCACCTTGCCAGCAAAAGATTGTCCCCTTGCCACTCATAGCCGTATGTCGATGCGTAGGCATTGATTGCCCAGCACATCCACATATCGTAGTCATGGAACTGCTCTGCCAGAACATTCAGCTTTCTATCCAGTAAACCGATTCTTTCCGGCACGACAATCATTTGCCCTGTGGCGGTATCGTATCGACTTGTCAGAAACGGTGCTTCGCCACAGGTTACTTCAAGGCAAGTCTTGTTGATGTACTCCTTCCAGTCCTCGCCCTTCATGTCTTTTTCGGCAACGTCTGTCATCTTCTTGCAAACCCAAGTCGGCGTAAACACCTCCGCTTTCTTGCTGGTTCGCTTCTTCTGGTCTGCCAGCCGTTTCTGCACGCGAGGGACAAGCGGGACTTTGTCCAGCTGTTCCAGCGTGATTTCGTCCGCAAAGCCCGCGCCCAGTTCAGGCGGCGAGTCTGTCGCCCAGATGATGTTCTTACCTGTCGTGTGGTCTTGCAAGAGTACAGGCAGGAACGTGCGTAGGCAGGGGTCAGAAAAGTCAATCAAAGTTCCCATTTGTCAGCCCTCACCATGATTTTGTTTTTCTCTTTCAGCCAGTCCTTGACGCAATGAAAGCAATGCTCACGGTTCTGGCAACGCTCCGGGTCACGATGTTTGATAAGCTCGCAGATGCCCCGTGTAAAGTTTTCTGTAATATCTTCATCTGTCATGGAGCGGATAAAATCGCCGTTAGTCATCTTCTGCCACCTCTCTGTACTCCACGTCAATCCCTTTCGGCAAAGCCGTCTGGTACTTCTGCGCCAACTGTTCTGCGCTCTGAGCATCGCCCAACGGCTGTTCAGGCGGCGCAACGGTGACTTCCACGTTGTCACGCATACCAAAGTAGTTCTTGGCTCGGAAAATCCACTCTGCCGGGTTCTCTTGACCATACATACCGTTGTACGCCCACATGGACTGCATTTGCAGAATCAGCTTCAGGATGTACTTCTGCTGCAAGCTGTCATCACGGCGTTTCCCCGCCATAATCTGCTTCAGGCTCACCCATTCGATGCCCAGCACCAGTGCAATCCATTCCACCACAGGGGAGATTCTGGCTTCGATGCAAGCGTCAAAGAAGAAGTCAAGACGCTGCTGCACTTCAATCGGGTTATTCATATCAACGCTCGGAAGGTCGCCAAAATACTTGGCTGCAATCATGCCGATGACTTTCTTGTCCTCTTCATCACCGATTCTCGACTGCAAATCGCCTGTATTCAGCATCTTAGACCTCGTGATTGCTAACTCCTGTTGCTCTTTCATCTTTTTACTCACCTGTGAGCGGATAGATTTCCGCTTGTTAAGCATCTGTTGCTTCTTCTTCTCTCGCTCTTTCTCACGCTTCGCAGCGGCTTCTTCTTTCGCCTTTTGCGCACGCTTCTCACGCTTTTTCTTTTCAGCTTCGGTCAGCGGCGGTCTGCCACGACCACGCTTCGGGGGTGTTGCCAAGAGTTATCACCTCGTTTCGGTTAGGATACCTTGTATTCCATCCAGAATGCGTTGTTTATTCCACAATGGGAATGGAAATCATATCTGCCATAACTGACTCCTTTCTTCTCGCATAATGCGGACCACCTTGCGACACTGGTCCACATCAAACATTCCAATGTGCGTATACTCAACCGGGAGTTCCATCTTTTCGGCCAGCCAGCGGTAGGCTGCATTGCGCTGCCCACGGTAGGGCCCGTATTTCCAGATAGGGTCAAATGCAGCATGAGCGGCTTTCTTCCAGTTGCGCAATTCTGAATTTGCCAGTCGGCCAAGGGGTTTGTCAGACCCCTTGTGTACACCGACGTAGGCGCCGCAATTTGGGCAGAGGTAAATCATGCCGAAGCTGCGGCCATGGTAAACCACCGAACTGTCCACGAAATTGGCAGGGTTGCCGCAGTAATCGCAGATGACGATTCGTCCTTTCGGTTTCATCTTGACCATTCCTCCTTGTAACGAGCCAGCATTTCCGAGGTATCCGTTTCGATGCCCAGGGACTTAGCTTCTTCAATCGCACCGTCAATCAGGTGCGAATCATAATGTTTACTCCTAATTTCGGTGAGAGCTGCATCTAGTTTTGTCATCTCACTCATGTTATCATCACCTCTTCATTTTCGTTTCGATTTTATCCAGCTCGGTTGCAATCCACCAGACGGAGCAGCAGTTGTCCAACTGTCGCCACCAAGCGCACTTTTCTTTCTCGCATACGCACCGACCAAGCGGGTTGCTGGTCATCTTCATCGGGCAGTAAAGTTCGTTGTCCATGATTTCTCTTAGCCCTCCAACTGGAGATAAGCGTTTACCATCTTGACGGGAAAATACTCATCTATCTGCAAAAAATCGCCGCTTTTCAGGTTGATGCCGCCAGACAACTCGCTTGTCGAAAGTTCCACGCTGGCTTTCATGAAAATTTCGCCGCTTATTTCAAACACATCTCCACGTTCCAAGCATCCAAAATTGGCTTCTTTTCTCTCAATATCGCAAATTTTCATCATTTCCACCCCATCGCAACAGCCGTACAAACGGCCAGACACACGTTGATGAACAGCCAGACGAGCATTGCCTGACGTTCTTCAAACAGGTTGTCTACCATGCCTTTGATTGTCCGTTCGGACTGAACTACCACCGCCAACAGGACTAGGCAGACCAGCCAGCGAGTTGCGAATTCAAACATTGTTATCCTCCATCAAATCGTCCATGCTCAACTGACCGCTGATGTTGTCATCTTCCATCCACCAGCGAAAAACGTCCATGCCGGTCTGCCAATCGTCTGTCGCGAATTTCTTCCCGTCAGATTCAAAATTTCTCTTTTTACGAGCTTTCAGCATTCGTTCAAACGCTGAGATGTACATTTTCTCGTAAGCAGGCCAGCGCATAAACTCGCGCTGTCTGCCCCCCCTACCAGCCATAGGACAGCCGATGCAGCCAACACGTTTTTGCCCTTCACAATACAGCGGATTAACAAGCAGGTTCTCGCTGTGTGTGTAGTCCCACACGTCATCGTCAGACCAGTCCACGATTGGATTGACGGTCATCTTACCCTTAAGGTTGCAGGTTTCGAACAGTTGTCGTTTTTCATCGTTGTCGCCCATCATCGTAATTCTTTTTTCTTTGTTACGATGGTTAAACTCCATAATCCCACGATTGTTTTTTCTCGATGTCGACTCAGCCCAACGAACGCCAGTTGCAATAAAGCGATTTTTACCAGATGTTTCCTTCAACACAGAACAACAGTAGCGCATAAGCCTCGTTGGTGGAACCATGATTTGCGGAATCAGCGTCCACATGGACACAGGCTTGTCCTTGTATCGTGGCATAACAATGGAGCATTTGATTCCACGTTCTTCCATCGCCTTGAACTGTTCACGAATGAAATAGACCGTCTCCGGCGCATCTGCTGTGGTATGGCTGTTGACCACCTCGAAATTGATTCCCGCACGTTCAGCCAGTGCCACAAGCACCTGTGAATCCTTGTTGCCAGAGTATGTGACCATGAGCGGTTTCTTATACCGATGTTCGGATAGCCGTGCAGCGTCCTGCAACCGTGCAATGGCAAGCTGTTCCTTGTCCATCAGCTCCACCTTTCTCTCAACTCTTTTTCGACCTGTTCTGACTTTGCGGTGATGTAATCCGCAAAGTCGTCAGGGGTCATGTCCTCGTCTTTGAACTTGACGACCATCTTCCAATTTACCTCTTTTAGTAGTATTCAATTTCAACTAACGATGTGGGCACCAGATCAAAACGTCCATCTTCCAGAGGGATGCGGAGTAGCTGATACTCACGCTCAGCAGATAGCTTCGGGTCAGGCAGCAGCTCACCGAATTCCTCCACGGTGATGGTATACTTCGGATGCCGTTCGCTGCCGTTTCCCACATGTTCGATTTCCGGGGAATAGACTGTAACATGGTAGCAAGGGCGGTCAGCAGTTTCAGTTTTAGCTTTAGCATCAGCAGATGTTGAACTACAGGATGTAAATAACAGTGTAAGTGACAGCGCCAGAATTGTAATCACAAGACAGATAAAACGATGATTGCTCACTTCTGTTCTCCTTTCAGCCAGTCGTTCAGCTTTGCCATGCAAGAGGGGCAAAGAAGAACGCTCCATCCTTCTTCTCCACCGATTATTGGCCGAACCTCAAGTTTGTTCTTCATTTTGTTATATTCCTCAAGTGTAAACATTTCACCACACCTATTACATATCAATGCCATGTTCTTTCTCCAATCTCTTTAACAGCCCATCCACGTCATATCGCCAATGGACACGCAGCCTTTTCGCTTTGACCTCTATCCCCTCTTGCTCCGCCCACTGCCAAGGGATGCTCTTCCGGCTCTCGTTGTAACGGAACGTCAGAACCTTGCTGGCAGGGATTGCAAAGGTGCGGTTGACCGCCCTGTAATTGACTATCACATGGGCGGTCTGACCGCTATACCCCATCGCTTCCACCATGTCAGTGATGTGCTTTTCCTTACGGTACTTGCACTTTGCCTTGTCGTACTTGCCGAACACCTTTTCCAGAGGAATAGATGGCGTTTCGATGGTTTTCAGTTCAAACAGGTGGTTCATCGGGTATCGGTACACAAGGAAGTCGCAGATGTTGTCGATGGAAAATGACAGGTTCTCGTTGCCGCCGTAGTAGGTTGCAGCACTGTCTTTCAGGCGGTAGCACCACGCATCGGACGGGACAGATGCCTTGAAGTCTGCTTCAAATTGCTTGCCGGTGTTCATGCGTGAAGTCCTTTGTTGATTCGGTCTAACATTTCAGGCAACTCAGGCATTGGCATCCAAAACGGGTACTCATCAGGAAACGATTTGACCAGCTCCCAATATTGCTGTAAGATTCGCCACTTATTCATGCTTTCAGAGAAATACACAGAAAGCACAAACAATCCGTCTTGGTTCGCATCTTCCTTTGTCGGAGGGTTCTTTGCGGTTTCTCTCCATTCGTTCATCCTCGTTCACCTCTAAATTCACTTCCGAGAAACCGTTTCTTGCCACGTTCCCGGTGCTTGTCCTCATAATCACGGTGGTACACGCTCTGGCTGTGGTTCAGCTCATACACGAAAGCCTTGCGTTCCTCGAAGTCTTTCTTCTCTGCCTTGTACTTCTCGCAGGTGTCGTGGCAGGCTTGGTGGCGTGATGTGCAGTTCAGACAACAGGTAATCATTCTATCAACCCCACTGTTCGGACATGGCTTTTGCCACGCCAGTAAAAGTTTTTGCCCGGTTCTTTGCACGGTCAGTGGTAAACATTCCCTTGTGCTGCTCACCGTGCTTGTGCGAGTAGGAGCCTGACGGGCACCATGTTGCCGTAGGCTCCACGATGTCTGTCGGATGTAGCGGCGGCACGCCGCGCTCCCACAGCAGCGTTTTCTTGCTGTATGGATGTCCGTATTCATAGGGCTGTATTGCCTGCGTAGGCTTTGGATAATCAAAAATCTTGCTGGGGGTAGGATTCTCAATCACCACTTTTTCGCAATCTGCCGCCCACACGGCAAGAAAAAGCGCCTTGCCGCACAATCCCTCATAATACCGGGAAAGATTGAGCTTTCCTCCCTTGTACAGGTGTCTTGCTCCCGCGTTGCTCGTCTTTGTGCAGGGGACAAATGCGATAATCATATCCCAGCGGGGCACATCATGCGCGATTCCGTCCATGGTCACGACCTGCCCCCCCTCAATAGCCTTTAGGCAGTCACCGAGAATGTGCCATTCTGGATGCCCACCGGACGGTTCAATCAGGTCGCAGGAATAGGCTTCGTGACCTTTCGCCCGGAATGCTTTGCAGACTTCCTGCGATTCCTCACAGGCAACTAAAACTTTCATCTTTCCAAACGCCCGTTCAGCCAGATAGCGCAGCTCTTATATAAGGTAGGCGGTCATGGTTTATGTCCTAAAAGGGCAAATCCGATGAATCGTCAATCACAGAGAAGTCATTTGCGTTGCCCTGCGAATAGTTCTGCGGTGCATCCTGCGCCCGATCAGCGGGCTTGCTGTCAGACTTGCCACCGCAGAAGTCAACCTTGTTCGCCATAATTTCAGTTGCGGTACGGTTGTTCCCCTGCTTGTCGGTATACTTCCGGGTCTGGATGCTACCAGTCACCAGAATCAGGCTGCCCTTCTGGAACCACTTGGAAACGAACAGAGCCGTATTGCCAAATGCGGTGCAGTTGAAGAAGTCGGTTTCCTTCTGACCGCCACTCTGACGGTCACAAGCAATGCTGAACGTGCAAACATCCTTGCCGGACTTCGTAACCTTAGCTTCGGGCGTGTGAACCAGACGCCCCTGAATTGCGATAGAGTTAAGCATTGTTTAGCCCTCCTTCGGCTGTTTCTGAGCACATTCCCAACACAGGACGCGCCCAAATTTCTTTTCAGTAATCCGCTTTATTTCTAGCGGAGTTCGGGTACGGTTGTTGTACCGCGCAGGCTGCAACGGTTTTCCGCAACAAGCACAGGGCGGGATTTCTTCCTGTTGTGCTGGTTCCTGCTCAGGCTTTCTTGCTCCTCTGGCGGTTTGCTTCTGGTACTCGTCCGTGTCAGCGTCTTTTGTATCGTCAATGCAGAACAGACCGTTCAAAGCGTACTTTCTAGCGTAGCTACTTGCAGTGCCGGTAATCTGCGAATCGTCCATGCCCTTCTTAAACTCAGGCTCACGAGCGTATGCAGTCACCGTGTATGTGGCTCCATCCTGCGACTCAACCGTTGCAGTGGCTTCGATATAATGCCAGCTGTCAACGATAACAGGCTTGTCAGAAAGCCGCAGCACAAGGCTATGCGCTTTCAAGATGGGCTTGACCGCTTCGAGAATGTCCTCACACGAGCGGTATTTGTATCCACCGAACTTGTTCATCTGCCCCTTCGGGGCTTTCAACTCTGACTGAACAGCCATCAGAGCTTCATGGATTTTGCTGTTGTCCATCAGTTGTTCTCCTTCCTCGCTTCTTTTCTCGCTTTACGGCAAGCCGGGCAACGCTTAGGCAATGCCATGTTATGCGATTCGAAGAAAATGCGTTCTGCACGAGTAATCTCGAACACTTTGCCGCAGTCACGGCACGTTTTCTCTATGCTCGTGTCCCCGTCCCAGGAAGCTCTTCTTGCGGCATCTTCGACAGCAAGCACTTCCTTGAATCCGTCATAAGGGCTTCTAACAAGCGTATGCTGCGGTGCGTAACCGTTTCTTCGGAGCGTTTCCTCCAAGTCGTCCCTTTTGCAGCTTGTACAAAGAGTTTCCGTGCTGTTCGGGAACACCGAAAAAGGCTTATTTCACTTTTCGCAGTGCTTGATTTCTTTCTTGTATTTGCCCATTTTCTTTCCTTTCTTCGGCTTCATTAGGCTTCATTGTTCTTGCTTTGGCTTAATACTGATGTACAAAATCAACCAGCCATCAGTTCTGCCAACTGTGCACGGAGGTCTTTCAGTTCTGCTTCCCTGTCCTCGATTTCAGACTGCAAGTCCTCAATCTCAGCCAGCCGGTCAGCTTCTTTGGCTTCTGCCATCTGCTCGTTTGCCATAAAGTACACGCCGTCCTCCGGCTCGGTCACGCCACCGAATCTGTCAAGGTTAATCATCTTTTGATCTCCCTCTCTTACGTTCCTCTTTGATTTGCAATGCACTGTACCACTGGTCTTTGTCAATCTCGATGGTAGACCACCGATGGTTACAGACAAGGCACTTTTTTCTGCGAACGATGCTGTCATGGTCAGACCGGCTGTCAACCGTTGTAATGTTGTCACTGCCGCACATCGGGCATTTCATCGTGCATCCCTCCACCCGTTCGTGTGATAGGCAACACGCTTGATTTTGCGGCGCTCGCGTTCGCTTCGCTCTTCTTCTTCGGCGCTAACAGCCAGTGCGCACAGAACGATAGCTGTTGCAAGAAATCCGCACGACACGATCACCCAGCCAAGCATCTGCGCTGTGGTCTGACAGCCCTGAATCGTTTCTCCGCATCCAACCGCTGCGATTGCCGAAGCCAGACCAAGCATGGACAGCGCCATTCCTTTCAAAGTTTTCATTGGTTCTCCTTTTTGCTTCCAAAATTAAAAATCCACACAGTTGCCATCACGGCAGCCGCTACGATGATTCCCCATGTGCCTTTTGTGCCGACCAGCAGTTCAACCAGATGTACCAGCCACAGGTTCAAAAGGAACACCGCCAACACCACCGCAAGAACAGTGCCCCATATCATAATGATTTCTACCAATGCTTTCATTTCTATCTCCTTTCGTTTATTTTTTCGCCATTGCAAATCACGTCTATGCCATACTTTGCCACTGCAACACCTATCTACGCAATTCCTTCGCTTTTCATTGCTTTTCCTCGCGCTGCCTCGCCTCCGCTTATCAATTCCACTCATCGCATCTCTTAGCCTTTGCGATGCACCGCCTCTCAACGCCCCCGCTGCTCACGTCGATGTTTCGCCTTGCCGTTGCTTATCAAAGCTACGCCTTGCATCCATAGCCATTGCCGCTCAAGTCGCTTCGTATCTAGGCATTTCCTTAGCATTTCTGAGCCAATCGTCACTATGCCTTTGCCGGGCGACGCGCGCCGCGGCTAAGCCATGCCCTCGCGGTTAGCCGAGAATCTCGTAGGTGAAGCGGCCTTTGCCACTGTTGCGCCACTGGCCCAGGCCCCGGAGCTTGCCGTAGTCCAACCACTCACGCACGACCTTCTCGTGAGAATCGTCCAGCAGCATGACCTCGAACTCGCAGGTCGAGCCAGCGGGAATCTGCTCGCTGTTGGCAAGGCTTACGCGCTCGCCCTGCGCGGTCTGTGCGCGAAGCGGGCGCTGGCACTCGGTAATCTCGCCGTTCACATGAATGGGAATCATGCGGGGCTGAACGAAAATCAGCCCATCAATGACCTTCTTGTAAGCCGTCAGCTTGCCGCTTTCGTTCACGGCCTTCTTCTTGCCAGTTTCGGTCTTGCCACCAATACGCCCCAGCATCCCACAGGAATCCTTGAAGAAGCCCTTGATCTGGTAGTCATACAGGATGGGTTCGCCGTTCTCGTTGCGAGGGAACACGGTCATGCCCTTATCTGCCACAGCATCAGCGCCCAGAGCAGCAACTTCGTCCTCGATGGTGTTTGCATCAGGGGACTTGCTGGCGATGAACTCTCGCGCGATGTTCTGGTTACTAGGCCAAGTGCCGAGAACTGCTTCGGTGAATGTGATTCTGACTTTGATTTTTTTCATTTTTGCTCACTCTTTCTTTCTCGATATGTTCCAGCCGGTCTTTCTCTCGTCTGTGCCAGCGGATTTTCCGCTTTCCGTAGTATCTACCGTTCATAGGTCAACTCTCCTGTCGCAAGCATCTGCGACACCTCGCCGTAATGCTTGCCCAGTTTGTCCGCAAGGGCTTGTACTTCTCCGATGGACGGAAACGTCTTTTCCGGTTTGTAAGCTGCCTTCTTGCGCTTCCTGTCACGCTCTTTGTCAACCTTGCGCTTGCATTCTGAACAGTACTTTTTTGTCGGTCTGACCACGCCAAGATACAGGCCGCAGCACTCACAGTACTTTTCTTCCACGCTGCGTCTCCTCTTTCAGTCTGGCTTCCCGATTGTGACGTTCAAAGCACTGGTTGATGGATTTCTCCATCCACAGAACCTTGTTGGCATCGTTTCTGGATACGCCCGCTGCCATTGCAAGCTTTAGTCTGCGCTTGTGGCTTTGCGCTTTACGAAATTTCATCACCAGCACTCACCAGCCTTATCTGTGATGAACTTCGGGACTTCCTTGCCTGTAGCAATGCACAGTGCGACTAGCTTTTCGACCCAGATGTCAAACAGGCTTTCTTTTGGCATATAGCACTGTCCAACACAAGGCTCCTTAAAACTCTTCCAGATCGTCAGGCCGACAGCTCCATCCGTGATTGTCCATATCATGCTGTAACCTTCATTGCACAGATTGTACAAAATGTCTCGTGCTCTGCTTTTGGCTTCGTTGATTTCAAAGGCGTCCCAGCGCTTTTTGCTTTCCTCGTAGGCTTCCACCGCCTTGTTAATGGCGTGGTGTGCTTCTTCCGGGTACTCAAGGTCTACCTTTAAGGTGATGATTTGCTCCATATTCAGTCCTCCACTTTCTTGTTCTTCTCCGTCTTTAAGAAGAGATTAACGAAATAGACCTGACCAATACCAGTCACCTTCGGGGTCTTATTGATAGAAGTATGTCCATCGGAATGTGCAATGGATGTTTCCTTGATTTCAAACAGGCGAAGTTCCATAGACTTCTGCGTTGGCATATTGTAGTCCGTCCGCTTTCTGTCCTTAATCAGGTATCCGTTCTCACGCAGCCATGAGAACAAGCGGTTCTGCCCCATCTGGATGCCGTTCTGAGATAGCAGCTTCGCCATTTCGCCAACCAAAATGCTCTTTTTACTAGCACTCACAGCGTCAGCAAAAAGCGCTTTCGGCTTCATGGTTTCAATCTGCTTGTCTTTCTCTTCCAGCTCCTCATGCGCTGCGATCAGTGCAGTTGCGAGGAGCTGCGACCGGGTAAGCTGCGGTGCGTTGTAGCTTCCAGTCTTACGGATTGCAGGAAGCACATCGTTCGTTACCCATCTGCGGAACGGAGCCGCTTCCGGCTTATCGCTACGAAGAATGACATGGTACAGACCGCTTTCGTTGACGATTACCATTTCTTGTTTGCCGCCAAGGGTGTCAATCAGGCTGACACCCTTTTCGTCATCATCTAATCGGTCAGCAGCCATGCGGTTATTGCTAATACCAAGCACAGCGCACACGTCTTTCAGAACGAACCATGCTTCGCCGTCCATATCAACCGTGCGAACTTTGCTGTTCTGATATTCAAAAACTTGAATGTTTGCCATTTTTTCTCTCCCTTCTTACACTCCCGAATCCTGAATATTCAAAATCCGGCAGATGCTTTTCTTGATGCCGGGCGTTTCCAGCTTTCCTGTCTTAACCTTGAAAAGGTAAGAACGGTCAAAATATCGTCCGGTGTCCTCCTTGACTTTTTCAATCAACCAGTCATTGGTCTTGTCTTTTTGGATAAGAGCAATCTCGATTTGTTTGCCAAAGTCACACAGAGGCTTTTTTTCAGCCATTATTTCACCTCCGGCTATTGATTTTTACGCATAAGTGTAATATAATGAAGTTGCTAGAAATCATTCATTACGCCTTCGCGGTACGGTCTTAGTATAATACGCTTTCGCGTAAAATGCAAGGCTTTTTTAAGCGTTCGCGTAATTTCAGCAAACCTTACAATGCGAGGACTGGAATTATGGCAAACTTGTACGAAAATATTGAAAAACTCTGCAAGCAGCGTGGAGTAAACGTGACCACTATGTGCAAGGAATCGGGCGCAAGCCGTGGGTCTTTGACCGATTTGAAGAACGGGAGAAAGCAAACCTTGAAATATGAAACGCTTGATAAGATAGCTTCTTATTTTGAAACAAGCGTGGATGCTTTGGTTTCTGGCGAGCAAAAAGAAAACCCGCCCCAGCAGCCGCAAAGCGAAGTTGACGCGGATATTAAATGGATTGAGCAGAAGCTAGTAGAGATGCCGAAAGAAAAGCGTGAAGCTTTGATGAAGCTTATCAGAACTATGTGAGGTGACGGCGTGGGCAAAAAGAAATTTAGCAAAGAAGAACTACTGAACGACAAAAGTTCTCACATGGGTGATAGGTTTTTATTTGCCTTCGGTGCGCTTTTCTTGTTTGCTTCATTTATTTTCCTTGTGTATTCTTCAACCGCCTTTTTAATCGTTGCAGCCATTGGGGCTATGATGTTGATAAAAGGTAAACGCGGATACGATATGTTTCTTGAAAGAGAAAAGCTCAAAACAAAAATGTACGAAACACCTGTGTCCGCAAAGATTGTAGGCTCTGGTGAAAGCAAGAAGGCCGGAAGCGCCGCACTTCGTTCCGCTGTTGGCGGTTCAATTGCCGGATTGCCCGGTGCTGTTTACGGTGTAGCATCCGCAAAATCTAAAACCAGCGTCACGTTTTATGTGACGTATGAAGATGGGCATCACGGAAGCGAAACTGTAAATTCCGATTCTAGCCGGTTCTTAAAACTGATGAAAGTCTGTAAGGATTGACCCGGTACAAATAAAACCCCTTGCGCCGGGCTTTCGGTAGCCTTATGCGCAAGGGGTTTTGTCATGCATTGGTTATTGCTTCTTTTGCCGCCGGAATCTTTTCAGGGTGTTCCAGCAGCCATGCAATAAATCGGTCAATCTTGGCTCTTTCCTGTTCACTCATTGTGGCATATCCTCCCGATCGGTAAGTGCAGATGTTCATTTGATACGATTATACATCTTCAAGTTGTCAAGTCAATGCATTTTGAACAACTTCGTGAAAATCGAATGTTTTCTGCGCATCCATTACTTCACATCAGGGAAGCCGCGAGTGTTCAAGTCAAAAGGGACAGCGCCTATCCATCTTTCCTCCAATCACAGCTCTACGAGCTGTCCGTCAATGCGTTCGATGCTATCTGCCGGGTCTCGTCCGTCATCTAAGGCGGCTACGGCGCGTTCCAGAACGTTTTTTGCTTCTTCATAAGCAAACTTATCTGCATTGTTGTTTGCAAGGTTGTAGACCAGTTTTAAAGCGGTCTGGCGGGCATAGGGAATAAGCATGGTGTCAATCTGATTCATACACTAACCCTCCCACGGTTTCGGCGTTTTGTTTTCGTTCGGTTCAGATGCGGGCATTCCGTCAATGATAATCATATTGTTACCTCCTGTTTCGATTGTTTTTTCGATGGTACAGTTATAACACAGGCTGCTGTTGGTTCTCCATAGCAGCTTTTTCCATTTTTTGGCTTGTCGAACCCGGCAGGTTTGCCGGATTTTGTTGAAAGGGTGAGAATTTATGGATGAGTATTTAGTAAGAACAGCCAAAGCATTAGAGATAGCTCGAATGCGTTCCGGCTTGAGCCAGCAGAAATTGGCGGCAAAAATGGGCGTGAATCGTGGCACGATAGCAAATTGGGAGCAAGGTTTGGCAGCTATTTCCCTGCCGATGGCTATGCGTTGGTTCACCTGCTGCGGCGTATCGGTGGCTCGATATATGGACGCTTGCATTCATCCGGGACTACTTGAACACCTTGAGGACGGCCTTTCCGATTTGGAGAAACGGCGGATTCTCATAGATGCCATGATGGAGTGTTCCTCCTATGAGATAGATGCCTTGCTGTACATCCGGTACGGAGATCACGGTTCAGACCACATCGGCGTGTTGACGGAGATTCTGGCAAATCTCCACACGCCGTTGAAGGATAGGGTCGCTGTCTGCCGGATGGTGTCTGGTAGCTATGAGATGGCACAGGCCACCAAAACAGACCCAGACCCGAACGGAACCGCCCCAAAGATGGAGATTCTCTATCAGGCGCAGGATGCTGGAACGGAAGCTGCTATGAAGTCCAATGATTCCTATACTGTGAATCCCAATAATATAAGCGGCTGATTGTCGAATTATCGAAGTTTTTACGGAACATCTTGTACACGTTCATCCACTTTTTGTACACGTTTCATGCAGATTAGGTATACCTTTACCTTGTCATTCCGTCCCCCATAGGCTACAAATCGACAGTATTTGCGCGGAATAAATAACGAATTATCGTTAATCTATTGCTTGTAATTGGTCGGCTTGTCAATCCGTCCCCCATAGTGCAGATTAGGTATATCTTTCTATCCACTTTTTGTACACCTATCCACAATCCGTCCACGCTTGGCACGGCTAATAGAAGGTTGCTTCACCATCGGTACAGTCTTATTCAGTAATTGACAACCTGAGTTATCCACAAACTGGAATGGAAAAATAAAGAAATTGTTGAAAATTATCGTCATCGACTATTTAACGATGATATTTAACCTCTTGTTTATTTCTTGTTTAATATATAATATGTAGATGGGGGACGAAATGACAAAGCATGGGGGACGTTTTGACAAGTCATGGGGGACAAAATGACGAGGATATGGGGGACAAAAAGACAAGTCATGGGGGACGAAAGTTGTTGACACGTCCCCCTATTTGTGATATACTGTTTTCAGACCATAAAAGGAAGTGAGCAGATGCCAAAAATATCAGACAATAACCTTGTCGAAAAAAGCAAGTCCCTTGTTTGGGCGAAGTTCAGGGACTACACCGCAGGAGAACTTCGGTTGTTGGAGGTTTACCTATCAAGAATTAACCCAAGAGACCCAAGTAGCAGTCGTGTAGAGTTTACTCTTGCTGAATACAGAGAACTGCTTGGGCTGAAAAGCCTTGACGCTCGAAGGATTGAGCCGCAAATCAAGCACTTTCTTGGCAATACGGTGTCGATTCCAATTGACAAGGAGAAAGGCACGTTTGAAAGCTTTGTCTTGTTTACGAGGGCAAAACTGGACTATGTGCCCGAAACAAGGTCTTACGTTGTAGCAATCACCTGCAACCCTGACCTTCGATCCATCTTTTTCGACATTGCTGAAAGTGGATACGTTCGCTATCGGCTGCGTTACACATCACGAATGAAGTCGCAGTATAGCATCTTGCTTTACTCGATTCTTCGGGACTGGTTGAATATGGACAATAAGCCGCATGAAATCAGTCTGAAGAAGTTGAGGGAACAGCTCGGTGCGACGGAAGCCAGCTACGATGTTTACAAGAATCTTCGCAAGCGAGTGCTTGACGTTGCGGTGGACGAAATCAATGCTGTGTCTGACATTGTTGTGACCTACGAGCCAGTTCTTGTGGCACGAAAGGCTGTGGCAGTCAAGTTTAAGCCCAAAATTAAAGCGTCTGAGAAGTTGATTGAAGCACAGGCAAGCGAAGTGTTGACCGAACCTCAAAAAACCGCCAAAAAGACCCGTAGAAGCGGATATGAGGATTTTGACTGGTCTGTGTGTGACGAACTGGAAAAGCAAGACTGCATTGACGTGGCGAAGGTAGTTGAAAAGTGGATGAAGAAAGAGCATCCAGAAATCAAGCTGCCAAGACGCAGAGAAGCGGTTTACGACACGGTAAAGGCTGCGTATAATGACATTTTGTCTTTGGATAGGTCTCCGTTCCCGGACAGACCTGTTGGCTATCTGATTAGAAGCGTGGACAAGGCAGGTATCGTAGACAGATATATGCCAGCGTTCTATTCTATTGAAGCCTTGCAAAAGTAGTTAGAATGAGCAGATGATACAGAAAGGAGCGAGAATGGGTTGGATTAGCGTAAAAGATAAGATGCCAGACAAGTACGTTCAGATTATCATTTATGATAAAGTGATGGGCGTTACTTTCGGTTATTATGGTGACTTCAAAGGCGAAAAATGGTATACAGATGATGTGTTGACGGATGCGTTCTATGGAAACAATAGTGAAACGCAACTGATTGATGATAATGTGTTATATCATGTAACCCATTGGATGCCGCTTCCTGACGAACCGAAAGAATAAAGAAAGAGTGATAAAATGGCAAAAATCATAGCTGTCGCAAACCAAAAGGGCGGCACAGGAAAGACCACAACAAGCACCTGTATGGCTGGTGCGTTGCAGTTGCTTGGTAAGAAAGTCTTGTTGGTGGATTGCGATGCACAGTGCAACGCAACGGACACCTACGGCGCACAGACAGAGGACGTATGCACCCTATTTGATGTGATGACCCGGCAAGGCACGGTAGAAGAAGGGATTCAGCACTGTGAAGCTGGTGACATTCTGCCGTCTGATAGTGCATTGAAGGACATTGACGAGCAGCTTGTCCGGGACATGGGCAAGAACTTCCGGCTACGAGAAGCCCTTGAAAACGTGTCTGAGCAGTACGATTACATTGTGCTGGACACTCCCCCGCAGCTTGGCCTTGCGCTTGTGAACGCGCTGATCGCCGCCAACAGCATTATCGTGCCCATCACAGCAGACCGTTACGCACTGGCTGGTTTGAGCCAGCTTTCGCAGACCATTGGTGACGTTCGCAGATATTTCAACCCGACCTTGAAGATTGAAGGTCTGCTTCTGAACCAGTACAAGAGCCGTGAAAACCTGTCAAAAGAGGTTGTGGAGCAGCTCCCGGTGATTGCACAAAGCATGGGAACAAAGCTGCTTGACGTGAAGATTAGACCGTCTATGGGCGTTCGTAAAGCGCAGGCAGAGCGGCACAGCCTGTTTAGCGGTGACACGGCAAAGAGTACCAGCGCAGAGGATTTCAAGGCGTTGGCGCAAAAAATTGTAGAGGGGGATAAAAATGAATGATATATACCCGCACCTTGTAGGAATGACGTGCATCGAAGATATAAGACGGGTTTATTTCTTAGATCTTGGTGTTTCATTTAATGAATTGTCGGATGAAGAAAAAGAGCTTGCATATAATTCTCAGCAATACCTCGCTGAAAAATACTGTGAAAAACTGAAAGAAAAGCTTTCCGAGAATCAGTGGGCGCAGTCGAAGCACAAACTTCCAAATGAATCAAACAAATACGTTATTGGATTTAGTGAAGACGAATACGATGTAGAAATCGTAAGATACGAAAGAGGTCTTAAAAAGTGGATAGGCAAAGATGGGAAATTGCACAACATTACACATTGGAAGTCTTTACCGGCTGTACCAGACCTCGAAGATGAAGATTGGGAGGAAGAGGAATGAAATCAACCAGCAAAAAATCCACAGGCTTGCTTGGCGGGTTTGATTTCCAGCCTATTTTTTCGGAACAGACATTAAGCCGAAGTGAGCCAAAGGAAGAAGAAGTAAGCCAAGCAAAGCCGAACGAAGCCGAACAAGCACAGATTAAGCCTAGTGAAGCCACAGACAGCCGTACACGGCCTAATGAAGCACAGTTAAGCAATATTAAGCCAAAGCAAGCCAAAGGCAGCGAAACGCAGCCGAACAATGCCGTAGTAAGCGAAAGTAAGCCAAAGAAACTGAAACAGGCGAAGGAAGTTCAACATCTTATCGAACAAGGCGATGTTCCCGGCGCACTGGCCGAAGCTGGCTTGACAAAGAAAAAAATCCCGATGCCGGAATCGCATCAGGGAGTTGCAAGCGGCGATGGCAAGCGTTCAAAGCGCATTACCATCCTTATGAGCGAGGAAGAACGAAAGTATATCAACCGTGAAGCAAGGCGGCACGGAATGACGATTGGACAGTTCGTGTACGCACTGGCAGTTGCAGCGGCAGATGGGAAGATTGAATTGGAGGATTTCTTGGAGGATTGACGTATGATTGTTTATAGACCTCATCGTGGTTCTTTGGCAGATGCCATGAAAGAAGCAAGAACTTTTCTGAACGAATGGCAAATGAAACAGTATGTTGCAAATAGCTGGAATCTTGCAATCGGAAGAAAAGTACTAGACCCAGAAGATATTATTATCGACAGCGAATCAACGGACGATGACCGTGTCGGTTGGAAAAATGTCCACATGGTTTGTACGGCTCGAATCGGAAATGAAGATTACATGAAAAAGTACGGCAATCCGCAGTGCATCGGATATTGTGCTTACGATGTATCAAACGCGCCAAAATCAAGCTCGTGGATTTGTGTAAAGAATAGTGTTCCGGGAGATACAGACCCGCGTGTTATCGGATTTGATGAATCTTCCTTTGATGTTGTTATAGCAAATTACGATGAGCAGTTCAAAGAGTGGCGGGATGATGAGGGCAGAATCCATAACATCACATACTGGATGCCGTTGCCTGAACCTCCTGTAAAATATTGAAATGGTGGACGACATGGAACAAAAAGTGTTAGGGCACTACGAATTACACTGGTATCTCAATGGGACGGGCGGTGACATATACGAAGGTAAGATGGTCTTTCGGGATAAAGATTGGCGTATAAGATATATGCCAAACCAATGCGTTGAAACCTATTATTTTAGATTAAAGAAAATAAAAGATGATTTTAAGAGCAAAGGGCAAAAAGAAGGAAATTATAAAAACATTGCATGGATAAAGTTTTCCGAATTGAATTGGTTTGAACGAAGAAAGCGTCCAGATTGGTTTAAGGTTCAATTTCTTTCAAATGGACTTGATAGTCCAAAAACACAATGGTATACAGTCCACGATTTGTCTGGTATCGAAGAAAAGAAGCATTGGGTTGAGGAAAAACGCCAATACACAATGAAAGAACTTTCAGAGAGAATGCCAGCAGAAGATTTTATCGAGTATATGAAAGATAGAGGAATAACGACAATCCGATAAGCGAAAAATACCCCTGCGTAGCCATTAGTGGTTACACAGGGGGTTCGTTTTACTTATCAGCAATGCAATCCCAGTAGAGATACGCCTTGCCATCTGCGGCATCTGCGTCCTCAAGGAACGCCTTTGCCATGTCAGCGTAGAAGCCCGGAGTGTCAACGGACTGACGCTTTGCGACCTGACAATAATCCGAGTACATCATGTTCATGACCGCCCAGAAATCGTTCGGGTCGCAGGTGATATTGCGCTGTTTGGCAACGTCCTGCGTCTGTTCCAGCGTCCAGTGACAGCCCTTCGTACCGTCAGCGTTCACCATGCTGTCGCACCATTCCTCCGCTTCATCGTGGGTGAGGTGCTGGCGGGGCATCTTGATGGAGCGGCTGTCTGCGCCGCCACGTTCATACTGGCCAGACCGCTTATCCCAGTCGCCGTTCTGCGAGAAGCCGATTTGCGGCATTCTGCGGCCATTCTCTACGTCAGGGTAGCGGGGGATAGGGTAGGGGTCGATGTAGCGGTTTTCCTCCTGCGGATAGTAGGGATAGCGGTCGTTGCCGCCTTCCAGCTTACGCAGACGGCGTTCCATTTCACGCTCCCTGCGGTCACGCTCCTCCTCAAGGCGGTCGCGCTCCGGCTCACGGTCTTTGTCGTGGTCGCGGAGCATCATCATGCGGCGAAAATTAGTCTTGCCCATAATCTATACCTCCTCAAGAAATGGACGCAGGTGCACCGGCGTGGGAACGGCAGAAGCAGCCAAGATACTTGAACGTGCCGGTCGCAGACGTTGCCACACGAGTAGCATAGCGGGTGCGGGTGTGGATGCTCTCAGCGGTTGCTTGAGCGCAGTTGCAGTCGGTCAGAGGGTATGCGGTAGTGCCTGCGCCGATGGTAATGACCACAGGGGCGTTGATGGTGGTCGTATCAGGCAAAGCCTGAGCAATGACCAGACAATACTTCTCTCCGTTCTGGTATGCGCCAGCAGGGATGTTGATGGTCAGCGTATCATTGGCGAAAGTCACCGACTGGCTCAAGACCAGATGGGGGCAGAGTTTGCAGCTTGTTTTGCAAGCCATAATGTTTTCCTCCTAAAAAATCAGGGGCAGAGGTGTCTTACCCCTGCCCCGATGGTTCACCCGGTGTTATCGGGGAGTGTGTTGGTTAGCAGCAGCCGCAGCAGTTCACGCCCAAGTTGGGGTTTGCCACCTGATAAGCGGGAATCGGACGAGGATTCACACGGTTCAGGATGGTATCAGTCTGCTGAGACATCACGGTGGTCAGAAGCGCATTCTGACGATCCTGAGAAGCCGCGAACTTCAAGTTCTGGTTCTCAGCGGTCAGAGTGGCAATCTTATCCTGCGTGAAGTAGTCCATCATGCTACGGAAGTTGGCGTTACAGTTGTCCACGATGGCGCGGGCGTTGTCTGCGATAGCCTGACGGGTAGCGCAGTCCTCCGTTGCGATGGTGTACTTCAGGTCGCCGATCAACTGCTTGTTCTCGCAGCAGCAAGATGCCAGCTGCGTGGCAAGTGCGGTCTGACCAGCCTGCCGAGCGTTGCCCTCCTGCATGATGGCAAGGCTGATGGCGTTGTCACCGTTGGACACGCTGCGTTCCAGATTGTTCACGAGCTGTGCGTTCTGGTAGCCAAGCTGACAAATGGCACTGTTCACGCCCGCAAAGCCGTTCGCAATGTTGGTGTTGACGCCGTTCATCTGTGCCAGCTGGTCATAGCCCAGAGAACAGATACCGCTCTGGATGCCTGCCAGAGAGCGGGAGGTATCCTGCTGGTAGAAGCCCTCAGACAGAGCCGCGCGGGTGTCCGCACCGCCCTGCCCGGTTGCGCCAGTGCCGACCAGATAGGGGATGTAGGCGTTCATGCCGTTGTCGCCGCCGTTCCGGCCATAGCCGTTCGTGCCCCAGCCGAAGATGATAGCGAGGATGATAACCGCCCACAGACCTTCGTTGCCGAAGAATCCGCCGTTGTTATTGCCGCCGTCCTGCCCAGCCAGATAGCCAGTTGCAAAATCGTCCATAACAAAACTCCTTTCAGTTTTGCGTTATGCTATCCCACCGCCGTATGCGATGGGCGAAGCCAAACAAATGCGGTTTTTGTCAAGTCCGCAAAACTGAGAAGCGTTTCGCTTAGAGGGATGCTTCATCGGGGCAGCGTCAAATTCAGGACACTTGCCAGCTGGTTCAGGTCGATGCCGCGCTCTTTGGCAAGGTTCTGCGCCATCGTTCGGAGCTGTGCTTCGTTTTTGCCCTGAATCAGGTTCAGCCCCTGCATGATGGGGGCGCTCTGCCCACCCAGCTGTTGGATAAGCCCCATCGGGTTCTGTCCGGCGCGAGCCAGATTTGCCAGCTGCATGATGGGGCTGTGAGTAATCATATCAAACGGAGAGGACATCGCTTATTCTCCTTTCTTTGCTGCGGTAGCGGGCTTCGAAAAGCTCTTCTGCCACTTTTCCAGTTCATCCAGCCGATGCACGAGGGTGTTGTACTGCTCAATAGGCACATATTGCTGTGTCGGTGCAGCGGTCTGCTGTGCCTGTTGCGCTTGCATCTGCCGCCATGCTTCCGGGCTGTAAAACTCCTGCACATAGGATTCACAGGTGTCCGGGTTGAGCCGTTTGCAGTAGATCACGCCGCTACGCAAGTCTGGGCAGTAGGTCGGTCTGCCGTATAAGTCAGACGGTATTGCCAGAAATTCCTCCCTGCTGGAGACAGGTCTGCCAAGCAGCCAGCCGCCATCTTGTGCCGACTGCTGAACAGGCTGCTGCCCATTCATCGGCTGCGGACGCTGCGGTTGTGCCTGTTGCATCTGCGTGTTGGGCAAGGAAGTGGCAAGCCCTACCGTGCCCATGCCGCCGTAAGGATTGACAGGCTGCTGCGGAACGTAGGGCGCTCCGGGTGTCGGATAATAGTTCATAAAACATCCCTCCTTGTGCATCCAGTGTACCGCATCGGCAGAAAACGAAAGACAACGAACGTCAAACGAAGGACAAAAAAGAAAAGCGCCCACACGGAAAAATCCGCATGAACGCTTAACTGTAAGGATGCACACATTGGAGTGCAATGCTAAGATATCACATCATCCAATATATGGCAATGCTTTCGACAAAACTAGCGCGAATAAAACAAAATCCCCCACTTTGCCTACAACGTGCCCCGCGTGGAACGCAGAGCTTCGGCAAAGCATGGGATTTTTTGTAAAATCAAGAGTGGAACCGCCCACAGGCAATGCCGCTCTCTACAAAGGCCATGGCCTTTCAAATATCCACCCTCTTGTGCTTCTTCGAGAGGCCGGGAGGATTTGTTGAGATAATTATACCACAAATCGTGCAAAAAGAAAAGCGGCAGACCCGAAAGCCTGCCGCTTCAATGCGTTTTCGTGAAAAATCGCACCCAATTAAGATTATGATATCACACATCCAACATTTTATCAATGATTTTCAACCTATTGCCGATTGACGTCCGACAATACGGCACACGCGCTGCAATATCAACTTGGCATAGCTGGTCAACGTACCGCAACCGGGCGATTTTCCGGTCATACCTCCCAAGCGGCGCACGTTTTATCACAGCTTTTATCTGTTCTGCATTAAGCCCTTGCAACGCTGGCGGAAAGACTACGCGAGCCGCCGCCACAGGCAGCACCGAGCCAGAAGGGCTGCGGCAGCTGTCCGGCGTTGCGCGCCATATTACCAAGCACAGAAATATGGTAACCTGTACAAACGCCTGTTCCAGCGCGGTCAGAATTTGTCTGGATAATACTTTTTGAGCATCTCCACGGGTTAAGCGGTTCGTATGTAGTGCTTGCCATGATATCCTCCTTACAGTGTGATTTCCTCAGCGCCCGCCTTGTCTTCTGCGTCCAGCGCGTCATAGTACGCCTGCGCCAACGTCTCCACCTCTGCGATGTCATCTGCGGTCAGCAGTCCGTTGTCGTAGTGCATGTATGCTTTATCCAGCCAGAACGCAACATCGCGTCCTGCGGCGATTTCCCGCTTGATGGAGCGCAGGGTCAGGTCATGGCGAGCTTTACTTTTGATAGCCATAAATAACCTCCTTAGGTCGTTGTCATGGACGCTACTGCGTCCTCGAGGTCAGTAATGCGTTTGATGGGGTCAGCCCTGCCGGTCACCGTCGCACTATCGGCATCGGTCAAGACTGTGTTCACGCCGCTCAGAGCGGGGATGGGCTGTGCGCCGGTTGCGGTGAAAGGCGTTGGAGTTGCCAGATTGTAAGTGATTTGCACGGGGGTTCCGGCGGCGTACTGGGCGGTAAGGTAGGCATTCAGGTCGTCAACGTTGGTAAACAGATCAGCTATAGTAGACGCTAACACAAAACAAAACTCGTACCTTGCATTCACGATAAAAAACTTGCTGTTAAAGTGATTGCAATAAATAGTTCCTTGTATTGAAGCCCCTGGTGCAGAATGTAACGGGAGATTAAAATAGTTGCCGGATTGGCTGAATTTTATTTTGTTTCCATCCAGCGTGATAATCTTTGTGTTATTGTTTCCATCTCCGCTCACCGCGTCCACCTCACCACCGTACACCGTCTCCGGCAGGGTGAGCGTAATCACTTGATTATCCTCCTGCCGGGTAATCGTCACGCTGTCTCTGCCCTTGATGGGGCGAATGTTTTCGGGGCTGGGTGTTCCGCTTCCCTCCTGCATGGGTTCCCACTTCGCCTTTACGGCAAGCGGATATCCAGCCACAGGGTAGCACACAACAGGGTTCCCGGTCTCATCCAGCGGCGGACAGAGCATATCCACGATGTGCTTGCTACTCCATGCGTCGGGCCCCACGGTAGTATCATCGATTTGTGTACCATCTTTGCCGTCTGCACCTGCCGGGCCAACGTCACCTTTAGGGCCTTGAGGGCCTGTCTCACCCTGCGGGCCGACCGGGCCGATGGGGCCGGGGTCGCCTTTCTCGCCTTCGAAGTCACCGTTTGCAATGCTGTCCTTCAGCTCTTGCAGACTGTCAGCGGCCTGCTGGGCACTCTGGCCAGCATTGGCAGCGCTTGTGGCAGCAGCACCGGCAGACGTATCAGCCTGCTTTGCGGCCTCCTGTGCATCGACCTTGGCCTGCTCTGCGGCGGTGGCATCGGTGTGCACGGCCCCCACCAGCTCCTGCCAGGCAGGTGTGCCAGGCTCCGGCATGCTGCCGTCCTCCGTGCCGCTGTTGGCACTGACACGATACCGCAGGTCTGCACTGGTGACGGTCTTTGTGCCGTCGCTGCCCTCAAAGGTGACGCAGCCGCTTCCGGGCTGTGCGGTCACGCTGGCAGGCACGGCCACAGAGCCGTCCACCACCAGCGAGGATGCCGGGTCTTTGCCATCCGGCACGTGCCAGAAGCAGCGGATAGTCAGGCCTTCCCACTCGCCGGATGCGGTGACGGCCAACCGATACACGCTCCGGTTCTTGGTGTAGCCAAAGCGCACCAGCTGCTCATAGCCCGGCACTTTGACGACGCCATTGGATGCGAGAGATACGCTTTGCTCGATCATAAATTACTCCTTGTTGATGGTAGGCTTCTTTTCTGCCAGTGCCTTTTTCATCAGGCTCACGGCCTTTTCAATCACCGTGTCAAGCACTTCATCCGTGATGATAGGTTTCAGCCATGCAGGGCAGGCCGCACGCAGCGCGTCAAAGACCTGCTTCTTTTTCTTTGCGCCCTGGCCGCTGCCCATGATGCCGTCCTCAGCCTTGCACACGAGGTCATAGGCCAGATCTTTGATAAGCTGCTTATAGCCCATGCGGATGGCGCCGACAGCCAGAGCCACAAAGCCGACGATAATAAGAACGATTGCGACGGGTGCGGGGATAAAGTTAAACATTGCTTCCATAATTTAAGCTCCTTTCTGCTGTTCAAGATCTTCGATGCGATGGTTTGCCACCTTAATTTGTTCTTCCAGCACTGGCACACGCTGAGCGAAATTATTGTGCGCCCGGACTTCCCGGGTCAGCTCGTCCAGCTTAGTGTCGGTAATGGCCTGCTGTTTTTCCAGCTTGGCGTCCATGTTTTGAGCGGCCCTGCTGTTAGAGATAAGCACGCCGCTCAGGCTCAGGCCACCAGTGATGAGTGCTACGATGATCGCGTCGCTCATTCGCCCTCCCGGAGACGGGTCAGGCCCTTCTTGCGGATGATACGGGGGTAGTTGAGGGTGGTCACGTTGAGATCTACGTTGCCGGAAATGCCCGGCACGCTGCCCTTGCTGGTGTGCTGGTGGGCGTTGTAGGCAAAGGTCACGGCAGGTGTCTTGCCGGTGTAGTCGGCCAGCCAAACGTCGTAGGGGCTGAGAGCAGCGCCGCCCATATACAGGCGCGTCTTAGCAAAGCTGGTGTATGTATAGAGCTGGGCATAAAAGCCCATGTCCTCCACCTTTTTCAGGGCGTAGGCTGTCAGGTCGGTCAGCGCCTGCTTGCCAAGAACCCTGAATTTGTTGTCCTCCACGTCCACTGCCACAGGCATTTCCAGCGTCTTGCCACGCAGGGCGTCAGCCAGCAGGGCAAGCTCTGCGTCGGCCATCGCCTCGCTGGTGGCGTAGGTGTAGTAGTAGACACCCACCGCCAGACCTGCCGCCTTTGCATTGCGGTAGTTTGCTTCAAAGGTCGGGTCGATGTACAGGCCGTCTGCTCGCTTGGAGAGCTTGCGGTTTGTGCTGACGGTCTTGAGCATGACGCCCTGATAGCCAGCGGCCTTGACCTTCTTCCAGCCCTCCAGTGTAATGTTGCCCTGATACCGGCTTACGTCGATGTAGCGATAGGGCGGTGCTCCCGTCCACTCGGTCCCAGATGCCATTGTGTCCTCCTGTTCTGCCTGTTCTTCCGCCAAAGCGGCAAAGAACCGGCTCAAAAAGTTAAAAAGTGCGGTCAAAAATGTGTTGTTTATTGCGATCAACCTCCAGGGCCCAAGAGTAGGCATTAAGCGTCATGGGTGGCCTCCTGCTGGGCCAGCAGCTCGGTCAGCTCTTTGTACTCGGCTTCGGTGATGCGGCCGAGGGCGTAAAAAACATCAATTTTTTCCGCAAGGCCAGTGGTCTGGCCGCGCTCGATCAGGCGTTTACAGATACGATACAACATAGTTTTTACCTCCTTATGTGGTTCTTGTGTCAGTGGTGGTGTCGTCGGTCAGTCCCAGCTCCAGCAGGGCGACGCGGTATTCCTGATCTACCGCCAGGGCGTCCGTGTCTGCCTGCGCGGCCTGCGTCTCGGTCAGCAGCTCGGCAATGGTGGGGTAGTGGTAGCCGGTGAGCCAGATCTCTACGGTGTAGCCGCCGGTCGAC
>OLZI01000094.1_pt1 | contig 58972 bp, 60 predicted proteins | sample 1674061 | NCBI WGS metagenome assembly OLZI01 (sample SAMEA103958139, study PRJEB25191) | human gut metagenome | biome: human-associated habitat [ENVO:00009003]; feature: intestine environment [ENVO:2100002]; material: feces | place: Germany | collected 2013/2015 | reverse complement strand
CAAGGGGATGACTGACAACCATTTCCCTCTTTTCTTCTGATGGTTTTAAGGGATTGGGTCATGCTTCGTTTTTCATGTATATTTGTCCGTTTTTCTCTTTTTTTTATAATCTGATGATTGGGGCTTTCTTTATAGGGATTTCCTTTATTCAACCCATTTAAAGGAGGGAACAGGTATGAAGCTATTGAACAACTCAGAGGTCGGTCTATAAGGATAAGTACAAGAAGTATTTCTTTTAACAAAAATGCGTGACATCAAAAGAAGGGGATAAATAGAGATTACCCCTGCCAAAAATTGACACTTTTAAATTTACTGATTCTATTTTTGTGATTGGGGGCTTTCATACGTTACAGATAGCCCCAAAGAACATGCCCTATCCATGGTTCGTTCATTAAGACATGTTCTTGCATGACTAATTCTATTTGGGGGCTTTCTTTTCTGCAAGACAAGGAGTTTTGCTCTTTATTGATTCAGTTTCCTTTCTTGCTCTATCTGTACCCGTTGTCGTTCTATCTCTTTTTTGAGTTCCTGTTCTGTCGGCAGATAAAGCATGTATTTGGATGCAAAAATCTGGTTGCTGTCATTGAGCAGGCTATATTTTACAATGGTCTTGTCTTTTTCGGTACATAGGATAAGCCCGATTGTCGGATTATCGGTTTCCTGCCGCATCTTTTCCTCAAAATAGCGTACATACATATCCATCTGCCCGATATCCTGATGGGTAAGCGGTTCGGCTTTCAAGTCTATGATTAAAAAGAATTTGAGTATATAGTTATAAAATACCAAGTCCGCATAAAAGTGTTTGCCCGTGTCGGTGGTAAGTCGGTACTGGCGCCCCACAAAAGCGAAGCCCTTGCCTAATTCCTGCAAGAAGTTCTGCAACTTATCTATAATTGCCTGTTCCAGTTCATTCTCCCTAAAGTCCGTATTATCCTTTAAGCCTAAAAATTCCAGTACATAAGGGTCTTTGATAATGTCTTTCGGCTCTTGCCTGATTTCTTTTTCGGCAGCTTCATCCTTGACTATTTGGGTATTGTGGCTCATAAGCATCCGTTCGTAATAGAGGTTGCCGATTTGCCGTTCAAGCGTTCTCGTACTCCAGTTGCAATCTATGGTTTCCTGCATGTAAAACAGCCTTGCCTGCCCGTTCCCTACCTTTAAAAGCAGGCGGTAATGCGTCCAACTCAATTCAGGACGCAGTGCGTCACATTTTGGATAAACGAGGTAAAAGTTACGCATGTGGCGCAGGTTACTTTCATCAAAGCCACGACCGTGTTTTTTAGTCAGTTTTTGGGATAATTGTTTGAGAACCTGTTTGCCATATTCCGCCCTTTCTTTTCCCTTTTGTTCTTCTTCGACGATTACTCTGCCGATATGCCAGTATGCCCTGACCATCGTAATATTGGCGGTGCGGTAAACCGCAGCACGTGCCTCTTCGATTATCCGGTTAATCGTGTCGTAAAGGGTGCTGATTCCTTTTGTTATTTCTCCATTTGTCGCCATGTCATTCCAATAATTTGTACGCAAAGGTAGTAATTTAAAACGACTTGAAAACAAGGGGATTACTTTCTTTCACGCTCCGCAGGAACAGAGGGGCTTTCTTTATCGGGGCTTTCCTGTAATCGGATAAAAGGGAATGTGGCAACCCTATAAAAGCAGAACGCTGTTTTGACATGTTTTTTCAATGAAATAAAATCCCGTTTATAGAACCGAAAAAATCCCTTAAAACCATCAGAAGAAAAGAGGGAAAACAAACAAAATACCTGTTGATAACTTTTTTTGTAAGAGGCGGTCAGTCCCTGTTTTTTTACTCCTTTTTTCTTTTGCAACAAAAAACCACTCCATTTGAAGCGTTCTTTTGTTTGTATAAAGATGTGTTTTTTTAATCTAATTCTGCTCTTAAAAATAAATCTTGTATTAAAGTTTCGTTTTCGCAGGTTTCTTTAAATGCAATTATAAAAGATTTTAGAGCATCTGGATTAGATGAATAAACACAAAACATATCTGCTTCGGGGTCAAACTTTATGATTTCTATTAGTTCAGTTTTTTGTTCTTCCAAAAATACTTTTGCTAAAGCCCCCCAATCATAACCGTTGCCCTCAAAGCCCTCATCTTCTCTTGCTTGGAAAATTTCTGCTTTGTATTCTCCAACATTCAAACATACCGAAACACTATTTTCGTGTTCGATCCAAAAGAATGGTTTTATTAACTCATTAAAATTATTAGTGTCCATATTGTTCCAATTGTTTAAAGAGTTCATCGCCATTGGCTTTTATACCGTCCCTGTACTTTGCAGGTATTTTATTACCAACACGTTCAAACCAATCGTTAAACGTATTTTTCCATTCTTTTACTTTGTCTTTTTTGATGCTCAAATTTGCATCGATTGGAAATCTTTTTGCAAGCATAATTAGTATTTCAATATGTGCTAAAAGAGCTTGCGTTGGTTTATTTGCTGTTTTTAACCATTCTGCATTTTCTTCAATTTGTTTTATAGCCAAATTAAAGTAGCGTGCATTTGCCATATCAGCCATTTCATTTCCATCGGGTGCTGTGCTAAATATTTTCATTTTTTATTTGTTTTAAGATTTACAGCCTACTTTTACTTTCTTTGGTTTTTTGTATATTTTATCTCGTAAATCGTCTAACGGATTTTCCGATGTCCAGCGTTCTTTTATTCGACCTCTGTTTCTATTATCTAATCCTGATTTATCTAATCTGGCTTTAATCGAATCAAAGTCTGACCAATCGTCAGCTCTTTCCTTCAAACGTTGTCTTATCAAAGCCCCTTCAATAGAGCGAGCTTGGTCGTGTGTAAGTCCGTCAGCCAATATTTCCATATTGTCGAACACTTTTGTTTTGCCGTGTTCTGCCATACGTTCTAAGGCAGTTCTGCTTGTAATACCATAATAAACTACCTTATTATCTCTGATAAGTTGATATACAAGCTCTCCACTTAGACCTAAAACATCAACCCAAGTATTAGTATCTTTCACATAAGCGTATGTATTAAATCCGCCCGCCAGCCCAATCGGGTCAGAAGAAATATATATCCCCATTTCAGGCGAGTAGTATCTGAAGCTATTTTATGTGGAAAATCTATGCGGGTCAAGGTATTGGTTGTCGTATAGAATCGACGGTGGGAAAGTTACTTGATGCCATAAATAATATTCCAAATGATTGTGACATCTTGCTTTCAGAGGTGAAGTACAAAGAAAGGTGGCGTACAGGTAGCAGCCAGCAGGATCTTTTTTGGAAAACATTACCTTATGAGGAAGAAAAAGAGTTACGGTTATGCTCGTTGTCGCAAGAAGGACATGTTTTGCTTGATATAAATCCTACTAAGATGATTTCCGAGGTTTTACTTTCTCCATTTATTAGCAAAGAAGTTGCTTCGTGGATAAAAAAACAGTTTGAGGAAAACTATCCCGATATTCCTATTGCTAAGTCTCAAATAATGGAATGTAAAAAGTGAAAATTATTAATTCAATCAATGTGTTATATATGAAAAAACTATTTTGGATTTTATTAGGAAGTTTGTTCCTGTTAAGCACCGCATGTAGTGATGAAGATGATAATAGCGGAAAGCAAGACATAGATGCTGCTAAAGAACTTCTAAAGACTGAATTGGTCCGTTTGAAAGTAGGTCTCGGTATGGGAATGGCTGTTGATACTCGCTTGATTTATGATGATAAAGATGAGGAAAATATAAAATTGCTTTGGAGTGAGGATGATAAAATACGCATTTACTGGAAAGATACGGATAATAAATATCATAGTAGCCTTTTTACTTTGAAAGGGGGAGTCGGAACTGCGGAAGGGACTTTTGAAGGAATGGCTCCTAAATCTTTATCGGAAAATGCTAACTATGAAATACTCTATCCGGGGGAGAAATTTCAGGAGATTTATTTAGAGACTGATGATTTTTATAAACGTGTGTATTTTCCAATCTCAGGACAGAAACAAATAGGAAATGACAATACCAAGCATTTGCAAGATTTCCATTATATGCAGAGTACGGAAAATAGTTTGAATGGTTTCTTTTTTAGGCATGGCCTTATGACCCTACTTAAGTTGGAACTAACGCTTCCTACATCCTATGATATTTCTGTGCATGGAGCACTTTCCGCTGTTTCATTGGTGGCGGATAATGATGTTTTTATTCCACAGTGCGGTAATAATAATAGAACAAATAGAGTTGAATTGAGCTTGGAAAATGTGGTATTAGATTCAAAAAGAAAATTAGTTGCTTATGTAATGAGTTTTCCTGCTGTATTGCCTATGGACGAGAGGTTTTCTATTGCTGTCCAAACAGATAAAGGATTATCTTTTAGTACTGTATATGAAAATAAGAGTGGTCAGGATATAGCTTATGAATCCGGGAAATGTTATATATTTCAAAGAACTTTAGATTCTCAAGCAAATGTATATGGCAATACGATAAAATTGGCTGCTCCTGGCTTGTTGTCGAAAAATCCAGAACTTATTGCTCAAGCTGTAGGAACGGGGTATCCAAATAAAAAGAAACTTACCATAGTCGGTTCAGTAAATACTGCTGATTTATTAGCTATTAGGGAATATTTGCGACAAAATGAGTTTGTCGAGTTGGGTCTTGACTTTACAGATACAGATTTGATTAATATTCCTGATGAGTGTTTTAGACATTGTGGAATATCTTCAATTGTTGCTCCAAATGTTAAAAGTATAGGGAATTATGCTTTTGCAGAATGTCATCGTTTGTCTTCTGTGAGTATTCCGGCAGCGATAAGCATTGGAAATTATGCTTTTAGTGGTTGTGATAGAACCTCTGGAAGTAATGTGGTTGGTTGGAGTAAATTGTCTACTGTAGATTTTCCTGCTGTCAAGAGTATTGGAGATTATGCATTTGAGGATTGTGATAAACTATCTTCTATTAACTTTCCGGTTGTAACGACTATTGGTAAAGGAGCTTTTGATAGCTGTAGGGGGTTATCTGTCTTGAATTTTCCTGAGGTTCTATCTATTGGTGAAATTGCGTTTAGATGGGCTAAAGGGGTGTCTTCTGTCGAGTTTCCCAACTTAAGGACCATTGGTAAAGATGCTTTTGAGGGATGTTCAAATTTAGTGTCAGTAAATTCTCCGTCGGTAACGCTTATAAGTGAAGGAGGTTTTCGGAATTGTACTAAGTTAGAATCAGTATCTTTTCCTAATGTAGTTACTCTTGGTGTTATTAAAGATAAGGTCAGTGGAAGTATGTTTGGGGCTTTTTCTGGATGTTTAAGCTTATCATCTGTTAATTTACCTGTTGTGAAAAGTCTTGGAAATAGCACTTTTGAAGATTGCTCGTTGACGTCTATAACTCTTCCTATGGTTGTGGCTGTTGGCCCTGATGCATTTAGGGGTTGTTCGGGTTTGTCATCAGTTGATTTGCCTCAGGTAAATAGGATTTATACATCTGCTTTTGAGCGATGTTCAAACTTGTCTTTGCTGGACTTTCCGATGTTAACAGTTTTAGATCCTGTAGCGTTTTTGGGTTGTTCAAATTTAAATCATATAAATCTTCCTAAAGCTACAAATATAGGATGGGGTATTTTTCGTGATTGTCCCAATATAACATCTGTAGTTTTGTCTTCATCAGAACCAATATTTTTCGATGATCAAGATTATTCGACTGATAATATCGATTTGACTCTTCATATAAATAAGAAAAATGCAGTTACTGGTTTAAAATGGGCAAATCATATTTGGAAATCTATCAATTTTGTAGATGATAATGGTAATCTTGTAACAGAGTAGATAATAATACTCTTTCTTAGTTGTTTGAATGATGTAAGACGATATGGTTAAAAAAGTCCTTCTGTGATAAGCGGTTTACGTCAACGGGATTCTTTCCACTTAACGGGTTCGTTCATAGCACTTCTGTTCATGCTGAAATCTGTTATGCACAAAAAATGAACGAAAGTGCAGTCGTAGTAAAAATATCCAAAAAAAGCCGCCCGGCTGAATGCTCAGTCCGGCGGCTTTTAATGTCTTTAGGAAAAGGCTTCCTTTATACTTTTACGCGACCTACGTAAGAACCGTCACGAGTATCGATTTCGATGGTTTCGCCTTCGTTGATGAACAACGGTACGCGTACTGTCGCGCCTGATTCTACTGTTGCGGGTTTCAGGGTGTTGGTAGCTGTATCGCCTTTCAATCCCGGTTCGGTGTATGTAATCTTCTGCTGAATCTTCACAGGTACGTCGGCATACAGAACCGTTTCGGTAGAAGCGTCGGATACCACGTCTACAACCATTCCTTCCAACAAGAAGTCTACGCCGTTAATCAAGTCGTGAGCGATAGGAATTTGGTCGAAAGTTTCCTGGTTCATAAACTGGTAGTTGTCGCCGTCATGATAGAGATATTGATGGGGACGACGTTCTACGCGTACGTCTTCCAGCTTTTCGCCGATGTTGAAGCGGCGTTCAAGAACATAGCCGTTGACTACATCTTTCAGCTTGGTACGCATGAAAGTATTACCTTTTCCCGGTTTTACATGCAGGAATTCGATGCAGAAATACAGTTTGCCGTCCATGCGGATGCAAGTTCCGTTTTTAATGTCTTGGGCATTAATCATACTTTTATAGTCTTTATTATTATTATGTTATTAAGATGTTTCCCTTGATTTGCGGGTGCAAAAGTAATGGAAATCGGTAAAAAACACAAAAAGTTTTGAGATAAAATGAGTTATCTCTTGGTTATTTTAGAAAAAGTCTCTATTTTTGCAGCCCGATTACGTAGAATAATAACATAAAACAAGATACAGTAATGAAAAGAACATTTCAACCTTCTAACAGAAAGAGAAAAAACAAACACGGATTCCGTGAGAGAATGGCTACAGCCAATGGTCGTAGAGTATTGGCCGCACGTCGTGCCAAAGGCAGAAAGAAACTGACTGTTTCTGACGAATACAACGGAGTGAAGGCGTAAGTCATTCCTTTTGATAGAGAAATAAGAAAGCCGCAAAGGACTGGTGACAGTGTTTTGCGGCTTTTCTTTTGTGAAACTTTCAAGAAAACATCATTGCAATGCGCCTAAATTGCATTATCTTTGCAACAAAAGCGAAGATAAACCGCACCTCGGCATAAAAAATGAACAAGTTCTTTTATTCTGCTCTCTGTTTGCATTATCTTTGCACCAAATTGTAGTGATTATGACTATAAAGGAATTTTTTTCTTTCCGGCAGAACAAATACTTCTGGATAAACGTCATGGCAATGATTGTTGTGGTAGCCTTGTTGCTGTTCGGAACTTTAAAAGGAATAGATATATATACCCGCCACGGTGAGGCTGTGGTAGTACCTGATGTGAAGGGCATGACGGTAGCGGAAGCCGGAACGGTGTTCGGTAACCGGGGGCTGGCCTGTGTCGTTTCCGATTCCACTTACGTCAAGGACAAACCTGCCGGCTGCATTTTGGATTATAATCCGGCCGCCGGACAAAAGGTGAAAGAAGGCCGCATCATTTATTTGACAATCAACGCCATCAATATACCTTTGCAGGCTGTTCCCGATGTGGCGGATAACAGTTCCTTGCGTCAGGCCGAAGCGCGCATTCTGGCTTCGGGCTTCAAGCTGAACGACATCGAATACATGGCAGGTGAAAAGGACTGGGTATATGGCGTGAAGTATCAGGGGCGCATGCTCGCCATCGATGAAAAAGTGCCTATGGGCGCAACGCTGACTTTGATGGTGGGCAATGGTGACAGAGAGGTACTGGAAAGCGATTCTTTGTCCGCGAATAACGGAACGGAGACTCAGGAGCCGGTTGGTTCCGAAGGTTCTGCGGCCGATGAGTCTTGGTTTTGAATTTAACGCAGGTAGGTGTACGGGAATGAAGCTGTCTTTAATTCTTAAAAAGGACAAACGATGATCGAAGAGTTACCGGACGACATAGAAAATGATGTACTGGACGATATAGAACCTGTCGGTGATGAGTCGCAGCTTTATGAGCACTTCCGCGTGGTAGTGGATAAAGGGCAGGAGATGATGCGTGTGGACAAATATCTGTTCGACCGTCTGACCAATGCTTCGCGTAACCGTATACAGAAAGCCGCCGATGCCGGATTTGTGATGGCGAACGATAAGCCGGTCAAGAGCAGTTACAAAGTGAAACCTCTGGACGTGATAACGGTGATGATGGACCGTCCCCGTTACGAAAACGAGGTTATCCCCGAAGATATTCCCCTGGATATAGTGTATGAAGACAAGTACCTGATGGTTGTCAATAAGCCGGCGGGGCTGGTGGTACATCCCGGGCACGGGAATTATCACGGTACGCTCGTCAACGCCATCGCCTGGCACATGAAAGATATTCCCGATTACGATGCCAACGACCCGCATGTGGGGCTTGTGCACCGTATCGACAAAGATACGTCCGGTTTGCTGGTGATTGCCAAAACACCGGATGCCAAGACCAATCTCGGTCTGCAATTCTTCAATAAAACCACCAAACGCCGTTACCGTGCCCTCGTCTGGGGAAACGTGGAACAAGACGAAGGTACAATCATCGGTAATGTGGGGCGTAATCCTAAAGACCGTATGCAGATGACCGTTCTGCCCGATGACCAGGGTAAGCATGCCGTTACCCATTATCGTGTGCTGGAACGCCTGGGGTATGTGACGCTTGTGGAGTGTATCCTCGAAACAGGCCGTACCCATCAAATCCGTGTGCACATGAAGCATATCGGACATATCCTCTTTAATGATGAACGCTATGGCGGCCATGAGATTCTGAAAGGGACCCATTTTGCCAAATACAAACAGTTTGTAAACAATTGCTTTGATACTTGTCCGCGGCAGGCGCTTCATGCCATGACGCTGGGGTTCGTACATCCCGTCACCGGGGAGGAAATGTACTTTACCTCGGAGTTGCCGGATGATATGAGTCGGCTGATTGATAAGTGGAGAGGCTATATTAGTAATAGAGAATTAGAATGAAACGCACAATTGCTATTGTATGCGGAGGAGACACTTCCGAATTCGAAGTTTCCCTGCGTAGTGCACAAGGAATCTACTCCTTCATCGACAAGGAGAGGTACACATTATATATAGTAGAGATGCAGGGACCGGACTGGCACGTGCAGCTTCCCGACGGCACGAAAGCTTCGGTAGACCGTAATGATTTCAGCTTCCGGCTGAACGGCGCGAAGGTTGTATTCGATTTTGCATATATCACCATTCACGGAACTCCGGGTGAGGACGGGCGTTTGCAGGGATATTTCGATATGCTTCATATACCTTATTCCTGTTGCGGAGTGCTTGCGGCCGCACTGACGTATGATAAGTTTGCCTGCAATCAATATCTGAAAACGTTCGGTGTGCGTATCGCCGACTCTTTGCTGCTTCGCCAGGGGCAGTCTGTTTCCGACGAAGATGTGATTGAGAAGATAGGCTTGCCTTGTTTCATCAAGCCCAGTCTGGGCGGTTCCAGCTTCGGGGTGACGAAGGTGAATACGAAAGAGCAGATACAACCTGCCGTTGCAAAGGCTTTCGCCGAAGCGAAAGAAGTCTTGGTAGAGGCTTTTATGGAAGGTATGGAGATTACTTGCGGTTGCTACAAGACCAAAGAAAAGTCTGTGGTGTTCCCTATTACGGAAGTGGTATCGCATAATGAGTATTTTGACTATAAAGCCAAATATAACGGTGAGTCGGACGAAATAACTCCGGCGCGCATTCCCGATGAACTGCGCGACCGCGTGCAGAAACTTACTTCCGCCATTTATGATATCCTCGGAGCTTCCGGAATTATCCGCGTAGACTATATCATTACCGAAGGAGAAAAAATAAATCTGCTGGAAGTAAACACTACTCCGGGGATGACCGCTACCAGTTTTATCCCGCAGCAGGTACGTGCGGCGAACCTGGATATTAAAGATGTAATGACAGATATAATAGAAAACCAATTTTAGATATTAACTATTAGGTATCAACCGACTATTAGATGCCCGTTTATTAGTCTTGAAACCAAATGCTTATTGTTTAAAATTTAAAATTGCATATCATGGAATTTGAAGAAATCCGCCCTTATCATGACGAAGAACTACCTCAGATTTTTGAGGAATTAATTGCTGACCCGGCCTTCCAACAAGTGGCTTGCGCCGTTATGCCGGGTGTTCCTTTTGAGGCTATCGCGCAGAAAATGCGTGCGAGCAAGACCAAGCAGGAGTTCCAGGAAAACCTTTGCTACGGCATCTTGCATAAATTGGCCAAAGATACTACAGACGGACTGATACTGGAAAGTATGGCTGTGTTGAACAAGCAGTCTGCCTATACCTATGTGTCCAATCACAGGGACATCATTCTCGACTCCGGTTTCTTGTCTGTTCTTCTGGTGGAGCAGGGGTTGGATACCGTAGAAATCGCTATCGGTGATAATCTGCTGATTTATCCCTGGATTAAGAAATTGGTGCGTATCAATAAATGCTTCACCGTGCAGCGCGCGCTTACCATGCGCCAGATGTTGGAGTCGTCCATTCGTATGTCGCGTTATATGCACTACACGATTGCGGAAAAGAAGCAGTCCATCTGGATAGCCCAACGTGAGGGACGTGCCAAGGACTCTAATGACATCACGCAGGATAGCGTTCTGAAAATGTTGGCGATGGGCGGCGACGGAGACATCATCACCAATCTTCAGGAACTGAATATCGTTCCGCTTTCCATTTCGTACGAATATGATCCTTGCGACTATCTGAAAGCGCAGGAATTCCAGCTGAAGCGTGATATACCCGACTTTAAGAAAACCACGGATGACGACTTGCTGAACATGCAGACCGGACTTCTGGGATACAAAGGCCGTGTATGTTTCCGTATGGCATCTTGTATCAATGAAGATTTGGGCGAATTGGACAGAACATTGCCGAAACCGGAGTTGTTCGTTGCCATATCCGCTTTGATTGATAAGCGGATTCATGCCAACTATCGTATTTTTGCCAATAATTATGTGGCTCACGACTTGCTGCACAATGCCGAGGAGTTTGTCGAACATTATACGGCAGAGGATAAGAAGCGCTTTACAAGTTATATTGACGGTCAGCTGGAGCGTATCACTATTCCTGACAAGGATGTGGATTTCTTGCGTGAGAAGTTGTTGCTGATGTATGCCAATCCGTTGACGAATTATTTGGCTGCGACCAAGTAAGGGCTTGTCGATTGGTTGCGTAAAGAGGAATCGTAACAGTGTGTAGTAAGTGGGTATGAAAAAGTACTGCTGTGGCCTGTTTGTCGCCGTTGTGTCGTGTCTGTCGGTATCATGCGGCGATGATGACTATCATTATCCTTCCGTGAAGCAGGATTTTATGACTGCGTTTTCCGGAGCGGACGGACGGTTGGAGTCGGTGTTGACCGATGAAGGCAAGACGTTTCAAATTCTTGAGGATGCGTCAGGCCTGCGTACGAACGCGGATGCATCCGTTCGTATTGTCGCCAATTATGAGACGTCGGTCGCCGGTGACGGTCGGGTTTCAGGCGTAAAACTGTATGCTCTGTTGCAAACGATTTCTCCCCTGCCTCTGACTGCCGGTGAATTTGAAGGGGGAGTGAAAACGGAACCTTCTGAAATACGGAGTATTTGGTTGGGATATGATTATCTGAATGTTGTTTTAGAGGTGAAGCAGCAGGGCAAACATCTTTTTCATTTTGTAGAGGATGGAGTTTCGATAGATGAAGATAGCGGACGTGTCAAAGTGCGGTTGACTTTATATCACGATGTGAGTAGCGATGTGCAAGATTACGGTAAGCGTGCCTATCTGTCCGTTCCCTTAAAACAATATATGACTGAAGGTGTGCAGGGCGTGGATGTTTATTTCAGTATTTATACTTATTCCGATAGCTTCAAAACCTATGTCCTGGATGAAACGGGGCTTCATGTAGAGGGGAATTGATTTCATATACATTATAAATAGATATGAAACAGGTGTCATAAGGACTTTATGGCACCTGTTTTCTTTTTACATGTTATTGTGATAACCGGCATCGGCAATTGTCAGTTCGATGCCCATCTCCTCTAAGCGTAAAGCGGTGGAAGGGGGGATGCGGGAGTCGGTGATGATATGGTCGACATCCTCCATGTCGGAAATCTTGCTGAAACCGCGCCGCCCGAATTTGGAAGAATCTGCAAGCACAATCGTTTTCTGGGCGGTTTGCATCATGACGCGGTTAAGACTTGCTTCCATCATGTTGGTGGTGGTGATACCGAAATCGAGGTCGATACCGTCTACACCGATGAATAACTTGCTGCACGAGAAATCCGCCAATATATTCTCTGCATATTTTCCTACTACGGACAGGCTGCTATGCCGTAATATACCGCCCAGTTGGATGATATATATGTTCTTTTCGCTTGCCAGGATATTCGATACTTCCATGGAAGCGGTAATGACGGTCAATTCGTCCACCGGAACTATGCTGCGCGCGAGTGCGTGCATGGTTGTTCCCGATGCTATAAGTATAGAATCTTTGGGAGCGATGAGGCTTGCGGCTTTCATTCCGATCAGTCTCTTCTCCTCGACATACAGCTTTTCCTTCTCGCTAACATTCCTGTTGTCGATATAGGGGTCTATTAAAATCGCTTTTCCGTGATTTCGGTATAGTTTCTTTTCTCTTTCGAGATCGGTTAAGTCCTTGCGTATCGTAACTGACGAAACGTTAAGGTGTGTGGCTAAGTCCGTTACCAGAATCGAATTATGCTGTATCAACAATTCTAATATGATAGATTGTCTCTCTTCTTTTGTCATAATAAGCTTGAAAATCGTATTTAATGCGCTAATATACTTGAAAAAAACAGTATGGGAAAACTCATGATGCTAAGAAATTATAAAACAGTAGTTCTGTTATCTTTTCTTTTGAAACGTAAGTCTTGTTGTTGCTTTTTTATATAAAACTTCCTATCTGAAGATTTTTTTTCTGCTTTTCAGTAAAAAAACAAAGGAAATGTTTCGTTATTATAAAAATAGAATTTATATTTGTTGCGAAATGAAACCTAAGTCGTTTTGATAAGAAAGCAAAAGCGCTGTTATCCTAATCTTGAAATCAAACGACGTTAACTAATATTATAAGAGACATGGTACTTAATGGCGAAATTAACGAATTTGACATCATTATTATTGGTGGAGGTGCGACCGGAGCGGGTACGGCAAGAGATTGTTCCTTACGTGGAATGCGTGTTTTGCTTGTAGAACGCTTTGATTTTGCTGCTGGTGCCACCGGGCGAAACCACGGATTGCTTCATAGTGGCGCCCGTTATGCGGTGACTGATAGGGAATCGGCTGCCGAATGTATCAAGGAGAATATGATTCTTCGGAAGATAGCGCGCCATTGTGTAGAAGAAAACGGCGGCTTGTTCATCTCTCTTCCGGAAGACGACCTTTCGTATCAAAACTTATTTGTGGAATCGTGTCGGGCCGCAGGTATCAATGCGCAAGTGATAGACCCTGCCGAGGCGAGATTGATAGAACCTTCTGTTAATCCTGCCATAACAGGAGCGGTGAAAGTGCCTGACGGTTCGATAGACCCTTTCAGACTGACTCTGGCAAATGTTATTGATGCCAAAGCTCACGGTGCGAAAGTACTGGTTTATCATGAAGTGACAGCATTGATTCAGGACCGGGGAAGTATCGTCGGAGTCACTGTATTTAATCATAAAACGAAAACAGAACATAATTATTACGCACCTCTGACTATTAATGCGGGAGGTATTTGGGGACATGGCATTGCTGCAAAAGCAGGCATAAGGGTGGACATGTTCCCTGCAAAAGGCTCATTATTGATTTTTGGGCATCGAATCAATAATGTTGTGCTTAACCGTTGCCGCAAGCCTGCCAATGCAGATATTCTTGTTCCTGGAGATACGATCTGCCTGATTGGAACGACATCCAGTCGCGTGGGCTTTGATGAGGTGGATGATGTGCGGGTTACGTCGGAAGAGGTTGATTTGTTGTTGTCGGAGGGGGAGAAGTTGGCTCCTGCTTTGGCTACAACTCGTATTTTGCGCGCATACGCCGGCGTTCGTCCGCTGGTGGCCGCCGATAACGACCCTTCCGGACGTAACATCAGCCGTGGCATCGTGTTGCTGGATCATGAGATACGTGATGGTGTTGCGGGCTTTGTAACTATTACCGGCGGAAAGCTGATGACTTATCGACTGATGGCGGAATGGGCTACGAATCTGGCTTGCAAGAAACTTGGCATTGACAAGCCTTGTACTACGATGAATGAACCCCTTCCCGGTTCGCGTTTGGAAGAGGGACGGTCTGACGGTAAACAAGTGACGACGGATCAACCCAAACGTTCTTCGGTCGGACGTCACGGTGAAATGGCCGCCAGGATTGCGTCGGAAAGCAAGTATGACAACAGTCTGGTTTGCGAATGTGAAGATGTGACCGTAGGTGAGGTCAACTATGCTGTAAACGAACTTGATGTGCATAATCTGATAGACTTGCGTCGTCGTACACGCGTCGGTATGGGAACCTGTCAGGGAGAACTCTGCGCTTGTCGTGCGGCAGGATTGTTGGGTGAGGCGCATAATTGTTCTCAAAAAGCGAAGAATGACCTGGCTTCGTTCCTGAACGAACGCTGGAAAGGATTGTATCCTGTGGCATGGGGCGAAGCATTGCGTGAAAGTGAATATACCCAGTGGGTATACAGTGGAGTTTGTGGAATGGAATAAAATGAATAGAGATGAAATTTGATACTTTAATAATAGGTGGGGGACTTGCCGGTCTGACGTGTGGAATCCGTTTGCAGAAGAATGGCGTGAAATGTGCTATCGTTTCCACCGGGCAAAGTGCGTTGCATTTTTCTTCCGGTTCATTTGATTTGCTTAACGAGCTTGCCGACGGGACAAAAGTGGACAATCCTGTGGCTGCGGCTGACAAGGTTAGTGCGAACCATCCATACGCTAAGTTGGGCGATAATTTTGCCTACTACGTTCGTGAAGCAAAGCAGCAGTTCCTCGATTGCGGCATTGAAGTGAACGGTGACGCCGAGCATAATCATTTACGCATAACTCCGATGGGTACGTTGAAGCCGACGTGGCTGACGTTCTCTGATTTTACGCCGCTTTCCTCGGCAAATGATACAGCCGGTAAGAAGATTCTGGTAGTCAATATGGCCGGATTCCTTGATTTCAACACGAAGTTTGTTGCCGACAGCTTTGAGAAGTATGGCGCCGAATGCCGGATTTCCTCTATTAATCTTCCGGAACTGGAAAGATTACGGATCAGTCCGACGGAAATGCGTTCTACCAATATTGCCAGAGTATTGGAGAATGAAAAGACGCTTGAAGCTTTGATTCTGGAGTTGACCGGAAAGATATCCGATTTCGACATCGTTGCTTTGCCGGCCGTATTCGGATTGTCGTCCGTGGCGTCGGTAAAGAAGCTGAAAGAATCGTTGGATATTCCGGTGTGGCTGATTCCTACAATGCCACCTTCCGTTCCGGGTATTCGTGCGCAGCAACAACTCCGCCGTTCTTTTGAAGAGTTGGGAGGAGTTTACATGTTGGGTGATACGGTAGTGAAAGCTGATTTCAGCGGTAATAAAGTGCAGGCGGTATACTCTGTCAATCATGGAGACATCTCATTTGTGGCGGAAAACTTTATCCTTGCTTCGGGCAGCTATTTCAGCAACGGATTGGTTGCGCAGCCGGATAGCGTTATCGAACCGGTTTTCGGCAGTGATGTCGATTTCACTCCCGGACGTGACAGTTGGTATGACAAGGCTTTCTTCAACAAACAGAATTATATGACATTCGGTGTAGCTACCGATGATAAGTTACGGATAAAGATTAAGGGTGATGCGCAACGGAATCTGTTTGCCATTGGGTCGGTGTTGAGCGGGTCCAATACAATACATGAAGGTTGCGGTGCCGGTATTTCCATGCTTACGGCATTATATGTAGCGGATAACTTAATAAAAGGATGATGTCATGAATATGCAGCAGAATAATATAAGCGAAAACAATTTTGAGCAATGTATCAAATGTACGGTTTGTACGGTATATTGTCCGGTTATCCCGGTGAATCCTAAATATCCCGGTCCGAAGCAGGCCGGTCCGGACGAAGAGCGTCTTCGCTTGAAAAGAGGCGAATACTTTGATGAAGCGCTGAAATATTGCTTGAATTGTAAACGTTGTGAAGTGGCTTGTCCTTCGAATGTGAAGATTGGCGACATCATTCAGTTGGCACGTATCAAATATAGCAAGAAGAAACCGGCGTTGCGCGATATTATGCTGGCAAATACGGATTTCGTAGGTACTATGGCGTCCGCCTTTGCTCCCGTAGTGAATACCACATTGTCTCTGAAACCGGTGAAAATGGTAATGGACGGAGTCTTGAAAATAGACCATCATCGTGTATTTCCGAAGTATTCTTCCCAGACATTCGAGAGCTGGTTCAAAAAGAATGCGATGGCTTCGCAGGATAACTACGGGAAGCATGTAAGTTTCTTCCACGGTTGCTACATCAATTATAATTTCCCCCGGTTGGGTAAAGATATGGTGAGTGTGCTTAACGCAATAGGCTATGGAGTGCATTTGCTTGAAAAAGAGAAATGCTGCGGAGTGGCTTTGATTTCCAACGGTTTGATAAATCAGGCGCGCAAGCAAGCTGAAGCAAATCTCCGCTCTGTCCGTAAGTCGATTTTTGAAGATAAGCGTCCGGTAGTCGGGGCTTCGTCGACTTGTATTTTTACAATGAGGGATGAATATCCGCATTTGCTTGGAATTGATAATGCAGATGTACGCGACAGCATAGAATTGGCTACCCGTTTCATTTTCCGCTTGCTCGAAGAGGGAAATGTAAAACTGAAATTCCGTGATGATGTAAAGATGAAGATAGCCTATCATACGCCTTGCCACATGGAAAAACTCGGTTGGGCGTATTATTCCATCGCTTTGCTGCGCAGTATTCCCAATGTAAATCTCACCGTACTTAATTCCCAATGTTGTGGAATCGCAGGTACATACGGTTTTAAAAAGGAAAACTATGAAACATCACAGGGAATAGGCGCTTCACTGTTCCGTCAGATAGAAGAAGTGGCGGCCGATTTTGTCGCTACCGATTGCGAAACTTGTAAATGGCAGATCGAGATGTCCACTCCTGCAAAAGTAAAACACCCGATTTCGATACTTGCAGAAGCTCTGGACTTAGAAGAAACCAGCAAACTAAATAGTAACAAATAATATTATTCTTAAAATCTTAGTACTATGTGGAATTTTTTAGCACCACCTGCTCATAAGCAGGAATTACCGGCAGAGAAGATTGATTCGACGTATAAAAGTTATCGTTGGCAAGTCTTCCTGGGTATATTTATCGGTTACGCAGGTTTTTATATCGTGCGTAAAAACTTCTCGATGGCCATTCCGGAGCTTGCTCAGTTTGGTTTTGAAAAGGGTGAGTTGAGTATCGTTCTTTCTATGAATGCCGTGGCTTACGCTTTGTCCAAATTCTTGATGGGAAGCGTGTCCGACCGCAGTAATGCACGCGTATTCCTTCCGTTAGGATTGATTTTGGCTGCTGTCTCCATGATGTTTATGATTGTACCGGTGCAATTCTTCGGTCCGGAACAGAAATCACTGGCTATTATCGTAATGGCTGCTTTAAACTTCCTGGTAGGTTGGTTTAACGGTATGGGCTGGCCTCCTTGCGGACGTGTCATGACTCACTGGTTCTCGGTGACCGAACGCGGAACGATGATGTCCATCTGGAACTGCGCTCATAATGTGGGCGGTGCATTGGTTGGTCCGATGGCTGTTTATGGCGCATTGTGGTTTGGTTCCTGGTTCTATGGCGCTGACTCATCCCGTTACTTCCTCATCGGTACGTATGTATTCCCGGCGGCAGTGGCTATCCTTGTGGCATTAGTGGCATACTGTCTGATACGTGACACTCCTCAATCTTGCGGACTTCCTTCCATTGAGAAGTATCGTAATGATTATCCCAAGAATTATAGCGAGAAGCAGGAGGAAGTGCTTACGGCAAAAGAAATCTTCTTTAAGCATGTATTCAATAACAAGATGCTTTGGTACATTGCTATCGCTAATGCATTTGTCTACATGGTACGTTACGGATGTCTCGATTGGGCTCCTACTTTCCTGAAAGAAGCTCAAGGATATGATATCAAGCAAGCCGGTTGGGCATATTTTGCTTATGAATTTGCGGCAATACCCGGAACATTGGTTTGCGGCTGGTTAAGCGACAAGGTATTTAAGGGCGGACGCGCCATGACTACTATCATCTTCATGGCTATTGTAGCTGTGTTTATTTTCCTTTACTGGCATTTCTCCGATAACTATGTAATTGTAACCTTGTCTCTGATTGCTATCGGTTTCTTCATCTACGGTCCGGTAATGCTGATCGGTGTTCAAGCGCTCGACCTTGCTCCCAAGAATGCCGCCGGTACGGCTGCCGGACTTACCGGGTTCTTCGGGTACTTCTTCGGAACCGCCATCCTTGCCAATGTGGTTCTCGGCTATGTAGCCGAAATGGCAGGCTGGGACTGGACTTTCATACTCCTGCTTATTGCCTGCGCCTTGTCCATTTTGTTGATGTCTTTCACTTATAAAGACGAGAAAGCATTGCTTGCAGAAAGAAACAAAAAATAATCTTTTTAAGATAATATAGAATGACTTTAAACCAGTATTTACCTTAAAAATTAAACTATGTTGAAGAATCCAATCAAATTAAGCGCAACCTTGTTAGGTATGGCCTTAGTAGCTTTCACTTCCTGTGAAGACCAAGATTTTACAGATGTGAATAATGATGCAACACGTGTTGAAGTAAACACAATCTCTGCCGAAATGGCAAAAGTGCGCGACTATGTACCCGATTATGCTGTAATGGCGCATCGCGGCTCTACTTTCTGGGCCCCGGAAGAAACAGAGTCTGCCTGGCGCTGGGCACGTGAGATGGGTGCGGACTATCTTGAATCCGACCTTCAGTGTACAAAGGACGGTGTTATCCTTGCCAATCACGATGATAACCTGAAACGTACCACCAACATTGAAAACGTATATAGCGAACTGGTACCTGCAACCCGTAAGGCGTTTTATATGCGTCATGGAATGAGTGAGGCAGAAGCTGAAAAGCTTGTTGCAGCCGATAAAGCCAGTTTCCGTCCTTACTATGCAATGTCCTATATGTATGAGGAATTACTTGCTCTTGATGCCGGTAGTTGGTTTAACGAAACAAGCATTGAACAGGCTCGTGAGTCTTTTTCCGAACAACATCAGTATATCTCGGCTCTTGAAGATCAAATTCGTTATGCTGAAGGAAAAATGCTGGCACGTGATGCCGATGGTGAGCGTATATACACCGTTACCGGTACTTGGAATCCGGATAAACCCCGTGATTGTTTGACGTATAAGTTTGAGTATGTGGATGACCCGCAGGATACCGGTAACCGTCCGGGTGTCTATATTGAATTTAAAGAGTCATGGCTGAACCCTTCGGATTTTGAAAAACGCGTTTATAACAAACTTGATGAACTCGGCTGGAATATCATTACCAAGCCTTGCGACGGAGAACCTTTCTATAAAAATAATAAAGTTAATGTAGGTAATACTAACGGTAAGGTTATTCTTCAGACATTCTCTCTTGAGAGTCTTCGTCGTACAGCAGAAGAGTTCCAGGGTAAGATACCTATGTGCTTCTTGTTGTGGGAAGGTAATGGGGCTACCGACTTGAAATATGACACACCTCAAGGTTATGCTTCTTTCATTAATCTCGGTTTGGAATATAAGGCTCATATTATCGGTCCTTGTATTGCAGGCGCTCCTAATGACTATCCGGAAATGAATGCTCCGTGGCAGGCTTATCTTATTAAGAAATCAGGAATGCTCAATCATCCGTACTCATTCGACTCTTATGCGCAAATGGGAAAATATTTCGGCCAGTATAACTGGGGAAATACCGTACAATATGATGAAGTTCTGCATGGTATCTATGGTGACGGTTTGTTTACCAACCGTTCTGAAATGAGTCTGAAATACTTAATTGACAATGGTCTGCGTAAAGCGCCGGCTCCTCAAACGGTTCCGGATGCGGTTGAAACACTTAAAAGACTTGGTTACTAATTAATTTATTAACACTAATACAGATTATATTATATGAAAAAGTATATTTTAATGCCGGTATTGGCTGCATTGTCACTGTCAGGATCGGTAATCCAAGCTCAGGACTTTGATAATAAGCCGGTTGTTAATGTTAGCAACGCCAAGGAAAACTTGAACTTTACGATTGGTGCACGTTTTATGATGGACGGTGCATACTATCACTCTGACTTCACTCCGGTGAAATCGGGAGCTGCTATTACCGATGCACGCATTCGTACCTCGATGAGTTATGAAGACTGGTACTTCTATGCGGATTTTGATTTTTCCAAGGGTAAATTCTCACAGAAGAATATTTTCCTGCAATACTCGTTGGAAGGTGCAAAGGGCACTCATCGCTTTAAAGCCGGTTACTACAACAATCCGGCATCAATGGCAAACAATACCAGTCGCGGAAGTTTGCACTTCATTTCCCGTTCGGCTGCCGCCAACGCTTTCTCGCCATCCCGTGAGTTGGGGTTGAGCTATATTTTCTACAATGATCATTTCTTTGCCAATCAAGGTGTATTTGCGGAAAATAAGTACAATGACCAGCCTGCAGGCTATCAAGGTATGTCATTCGGTGGCCGTTGGGTATGGCGTCCTATCAATAACGAGGACAGAACATTCCACGTAGGAGCTGCTTTCCGCTATGCCAATATTGCTACCGGTACAGTAGAAAATAACGTATTGAAAACAGAGTTGAATATCGGTTCTTCATTGGAAACTTATGTAGACGCCACTCAGGACTTCTTGTCAGCCCAACTGCCGTGGGCGAAAAACGTATTTGATGTGGGTGCTGAGTTCTTATACAAAACAGATAATTTCTTTACTCGTGGTGAGTATATGTACAAGCATGTTACTAAAGACCGTGACGACCAGGCATTGTTTGAGGCTAATTTGGGCTCTATCGATTCTTGGGGAACACTTGAATCATGGCAAAAAGGTAATCCGCTCGGCGAGAACTCTTTCCATGGTGCCTATATTGAAGCCGGTTATAAAATCTTCGGTGATCCGTATCAGTACAGCAATTCTGATGCTTTGTTGAAAGGTTTGAATGGCAGAGCGCTTGAAGTGGTTGCACGTTACAGCTATACCGGATTGAATGATATCGTTGAAGGTGAAAAGTATGTTCCCGGACGTGACCAATACTACCCTAACGGACTGTTGGCAGACTATCCTTCTACTTCATTAAGTGTAGGCGGCGGTAATATGCATTCCGCTACTCTGGGTGTAAACTACTCTTTCAATAAGTTTGCCCAAGTGATGTTGAGCTACACATACAATCGTCTTGACCGTGATAAATTCCAATATGACAAGAATTTCCACGTGCTTCAAGCTCGTTTGATGTTCCAATTCTAATTGTGTGCATTTGTTTATAATAATGGTTAGTGAGCCTCTGTGGTAGAGGTAACAAAAGGAAAGAGGATGCCGGTTAAGCGAGCATCCTCTTTTTTGTTGTATAGTGAAGACTATGCAGATATTTTCCGCGATATCCGGCATCATAAACGAAAAAGTTATAACTTTGATTACATTTTCAATTCCGACTAAAATGAGTAAACTTATGAAAGCGTTTTTTGCAGGTATTTGCCTGTTCTTTTCCACTCTCGTTTCCTGTCAGCAGAAAGGAGAGGATTTCGAATCCGTTTCGACGGATGAGTTTGCAACATTGATAGCTGATCCCGATATCCAGCGATTGGATGTACGCACGGTTGCCGAATATTCGGAAGAACATATTCCGGGAAGTATCAATATCAATGTGTTGGACGAACAGTTTACTGTTATAGCAGACTCTACACTTCAAAAGGATAAACCGATAGCTCTTTATTGCCGCAGCGGAAAGCGCAGTAAGAAAGCCGCTACTATCTTGAGCCGGAAAGGCTATAAGGTTTATGACCTTGATAAGGGCTTTATCGGTTGGAAAGAGGCCGGGAAAGAAACGGAGAAATAGTTTATCCCTCTATTTTTGATTTTGTACTTTTGGTACATTCAAAATACCGTTACACTTATGGCTTATGTTTTTCTTCATCCCACAATTGCGGGACGAAGAAAAACATAAGCCATAATAAGATTTTGTATCGTATATAAGCGTATCATCCATAAGAGATACGGAGATTACGACTACGGGAAAGTACTATTTATAAATCTTCTATCAGACGTTTCAACACGACTGTTGCAGAAATCTCACGGTTGGCCGCTTCCGGTGTCACAATAGATTGAGGACTTTCAATCACATCATCCGTTACAATCATATTACGGCGTACCGGCAGACAATGCATGAAATAAGCGTTGTTGGTCACGGCCATTTGGCGGTCGCTTACGGTCCAGTCACGGTCTTTACTCAGTATTTGTCCGTAGTTGTCGCCGGTATAGGCAGCCCAGTTCTTGGCATATACGAAATCTGCACCTTCAAAGGCCTTCATCTGGTCGTATTCCACGCGAGCGTTACCCACGAATTTCGGATCGAGTTCATAACCTTCGGGATGAGTAATGACAAAATCGTAGTCCGTGGCATTCATCCATTCTGCAAAGGAGTTGGGAACGGCTTGCGGCAACGGGCGAGGATGCGGAGCCCATGTCATAACAACTTTGGGACGTGCCGTTTTCTTATATTCCTCAATGGTAATAAGGTCTGCAAAACTTTGCAATGGGTGGCGTGTGGCGGCTTCCATAGAGAATACCGGACGACCGGAGTATTTGATAAACTGATTCAGTATAACTTCGTTATAATCGTATTCGCGGTCTTCAAAGCGGGCGAAAGAACGCACGCCGATAACATCGCAGTAGCAGCCCATTACGGGGATGGCCTCCAGTAGATGTTCCGGTTTGTCGCCGTCCATGATGACGCCGCGTTCGGTTTCCAGTTTCCATGCTCCTTGGTTGATGTCCAGTACAATGACATTCATGCCCAGGTTCAGGGCGGCTTTTTGAGTACTGAGGCGGGTACGCAGACTTGAGTTGAAGAATATCATCATCAGTGTCTTGTTACGTCCCAGTTCTACATATTTGAAACGGTCTTTTTTGATTTCGAATGCTTCGTCCAGTGCAGTTTTCAGATTACCGATGTCCTGCACGCAAGTAAAGTTCTTCATACTTTTTTTAGTGATTAATCGTTATTACTTTCTTACCTGTCCTTCTCCTTCAATAATCCACTTGTAGGTGGTGATTTCTTCCAAAGCCATAGGGCCGCGTGCATGCAGCTTCTGTGTACTGATACCAATCTCCGCACCCAATCCGAACTGTGCGCCGTCTGTAAAGGAAGTAGGAGCATTGACATAGACGCAAGCGGCATCCACTTCGCGGCAGAACCAGTCGGCATGTCCCTTATCTTCGGTTACGATACACTCGCTGTGCTTGGAACCATACTGTTGTATATGCGCTATGGCGCTGTCTATGCCTTCAACTATTTTCACGGCCATCTTATAGTCCAGAAATTCTGTACCGAAGTCCTCTTCAGTGGCTTCTTTCAGCAGTTCGGCTGGATAGTGGCCTTGCAAAGAGGCGTATGCAAACGGGTCTGCGTAGATAATTACGTTGCTTTCTTGCAACGGCGCACAGAGCGCAGGCAGGTCTTTCATGCGGTCACCGTCTACGAGCAGACAGTCCAAAGCATTGCACACGCTGACGCGGCGTGTCTTGGCGTTGTTGACGATGGCTGCCCCTTTCTTTACATCCCCGTAACGGTCGAAGAAAGTGTGGCATATACCTGCACCGGTTTCTATCACCGGGATAGTCGCATTTTGGCGGACAAAGTTGATAAGATTGCTACTGCCGCGAGGGATAATCAAATCTACATAGCCGTTGGCGTGCAGTAATTCCGCGGTAGCTTCACGGTTGGCGGGTAACAGTTCCACGATGTGCAGGTCTACTTCAAATCGTTTCAGCACATCGTGTATCACGCTGATAATGGCGAGGTTGGAATAGTTCGCATCGCTTCCGCCTTTCAGTATGCAGGCATTACCGCTCTTGAAACAGAGTGAAAATACATCGAAACTGACGTTAGGACGTGCTTCGTAGATGATTCCGATTACTCCGAAAGGTACACTTATACGTTTTATTTTCAGTCCGTTGGGCATCACTCCCTGTTTTTGTACGCGTCCTATCGGTGAGGGTAGTTTGGCAACCTTGCGGATGTCGTCTGCAATGCCTTTCAAGCGCTCTGCCGTCAGCTTCAAGCGGTCGTACTTCGGATTGGAAATATCCATACGTTCCAGGTCTTTCCGGTTCTCGGCGAGAATAAACTCTGTTCTTTCCTCAGCTGCATCTGCAACGGCCAGCAATATCTGGTTAATCTTTTCGTCGTTCAGCGCCAATAGCTTGCGACTGGCATACTGTACGGCGGAAAAAGTCTTTTTTAAATCCATTTTTTGTGATTTATTAATTGATACTTCTGCAAATGTAGTGATTATAATCGGTATTAATCGGACTTATTCTATATAAAGATAGTCATAATGCACCACAGGCTTTTTACCATGTTTTCCCATAGCCTCGCGAGCTTGCTCCGAACTGCAATTGGCTTTGCCCACGCCCACCGGATTTCCTTCAAAGTCTATGATACGCACAATGTCGTCCTTTTCAAATTCGCCCCGCACATCAATGATGCCTATGGGAAGAATACTGACAGCCTTGTCGGAAGTAAGCACCTGTGTGGCGCAATCGTTGATGTGTAGCTCTCCTTTGGCAAAACCCTCGCTGTGAGCTATCCACTTTTTTACACTGGACACAGGCTGGGGAGCGGGAATGAAGCGGGTGTATTTCAATGAGGAATGAGGAATGAAGGATGAAGAATTGGGCTGTGCTGTCATATCGGATGAAGGTTTTTCATCTTTCATTCTTGATTCCTCATTTCTCAGGATATTGACAAGGATATTGTCACGTTTGCCGTTGGCGATGATAACTGTAATTCCTTCATCGGCCACCTTACGGGCAATATTGGTCTTGGTAAGCATACCGCCGCGCCCGAAACTGGATTTGGAAGTCTGTATGTATGAGGACAGGTCTTTACCATGCTCTATCTCCCGAATGACTTCTGATGAAGGGTCAGCCGGCGAGCCGTTGTAGATACCGTCGATATTGCTGAGGATTATCAGGGCTTGCACATCCATCATGGAGGCTATCAGTCCGGAAAGCTCGTCATTATCGGTGAACATCAGTTCGCTGACGGAAATGGTATCGTTCTCGTTGACGATAGGAATCACTCCGTTTTCCAACATTACGGTCATGCAGTTCTTCTGATTGAGATAGTGGCGGCGGGTAGCGAAGTTCTCTTTCATGGTGAGCACTTGCCCCACGGGAATACCGTGTTCACGGAATAGTTCGTAATAGCGGTTGATAAGTTTGGCTTGCCCCACAGCAGAGAACAGCTGGCGTTGGTCTACGCTATCCAGCTTTTTGGTGGGATGTATCTCGCTTCGTCCCGATGCTACGGCTCCGGAAGAAACGAGGATAACTTTTACGCCTGCCTTGTGCAGTTCTGCCACTTGGTCTACAAGGGCGGACATACGGGTTACGTCCAATGTGCCATCACGGCGTGTCAATACATTGCTGCCTATTTTGACAGCAATTCTCGTTAGTTGTTGTTCCATATTTGTGTGTTTCCCGGTGTGGGAAGTTTAATCTCCGTCTTCTTTCTTTTCGTATGAGCGAACAACCTCCATGGCTGCTTCATAATTCGCTTCATTGACGAGCACTGCTACATCGACAGCAGTCTCGGGCAGGACGATGTTGACTACCATCCCATCTTTCAAGGTTGATTCGATGTCATTGTTTCCCAGCAAACTTTTTACAAGTTCGGCTTCCCAAAGCGATCCTTTGAACACTTCGATGAGCTTGCTTTTATCTTCTTCTTTCATAATGGTATGAATTTAGAGTTCTTGTTTTACAAATATAACAAGTTTTTTCGGTTTAATGTTTAATGTCAGGCAATTTGTGCCTACAACTCGATACGCTGTACCGTGACCGCCTCATTCAGAAAGATAGATGCAGATTCGACGAATTTCTCTTCCGCCTCTGTTGTATAATAAGTACATTCGCCGCCTTGTGTACACTTTGCATCTATTTCGGGATGACGGCAGAGATAATCTTTCAAACTGTCCGCCACTAATTTTCCCTGTGATACTATGGTGATACCATCAGGCATATATTGCCGGATTTTAGGCAATAGTATCGGATAATGTGTACAGCCCAAGATAGCGGTGTCTATCTCCCGGTCTTTGGCCAGAAGTTCGTTTATATATTTGCGGATGAAGTAATCCGTTCCGTCTCCTTGCGCTTCGTTGTTCTCTACAAGTGATACCCATAGCGGGCAGGCCTCTCCGCTGACTTTGATGTCGGGGAAAAGTTTATGTATTTCCAAAGGATAGGATTCGGACTTGATGGTTCCGCCTGTGGCAAGAACTCCGACGTGCCGGCTACGGGTTATATTACCGATACATTCCACAGTAGGGCGGATAACGCCCAATACGCGGCGTGCCGGGTCGAGATGTGGCAAATCGTTTATCTGGATACTACGCAGAGCTTTGGCGGATGCCGTATTGCAGGCAAGAATTACCAGGTGACAACCCATTTCAAACAGTTTTGTAACTGCCTGTAATGTAAATTCATAGACAACTTCAAACGAACGTGTTCCGTAGGGAGCGCGGGCATTGTCACCCAGATAGACATAATCGTATTCCGGTAGGGCTTCCCGTATTTTGCTCAGGATAGTAAGCCCACCGTATCCGGAATCGAATACACCGATAGGACCGGGACTGGATGGTAGTTTTTGTTTCATACAATCTTTCTGACGCTAAGAGTATAGTGTGCAGCAAAGATAATGTAATTTGTGAGGATAGGGCACGGATTGCACAAATTTTGTGATACTGCAATTCTACCTTTTGCCGTTCCGTCTTTAATTCATGCTTTACATGAGGAGATTCCTAATTAAGTATCCCCATCACATGTGCTCATGTGACGGGGACAGTTTAAATTAATTACAGCATCAGAATTCGAGCTGCAATCTCATTTGCAATGTGTGTAAATTCTTGTCATATCTGAAAGCATCGCTGTACTGTTGGTCCAGATGCGCATAAGAATAGTTGACTTTCATAGCGATATTGTGTGTGAAATAGTAGTTTACTCCTACTGTAAAGGTGTTGGCTACACCACCTACGACGGAGGTATTGGCCATACCCCAACTCGCCATCATCTCATTGGAGTAGAATTTACCGTTCATGAAGATGCTACCCGGCTCGATATAGTTGAGGTCGGTATGGTTGTAACGGGCAATCAGTTCGAGAGAATTTCTGCCGGGACGGTTCATCAAGGCATCTACCTTGTTGTAACGGTAGTCACCGCCACGAATCAACCAACCTGCCTGTACTTGATAGCCGCTGAATTCCGCGTTGGTATCAGGACCGAAAAATGACTTGTAGATTTCCGGTGTAGGGGTAAAGGTACCCATAAGTGTACCGAGTGATGTTTGGAAGTTATAATCCCAGTCTCTTTCGCGTACATACTTTCCATGTGTATATTCGCCTGTCAGATAAAGATTTCTCCAAGTAGCCAATCCCTCTATATTATACTTGAGAGTCTGTTTAACATTATTGACTTTAGAATAGAGCATGTTTGTCTTATCAATGGCGGATTCCAGTGAAGACGCAAGTGTCACGGAGCGGTTATAGTCATCATTGCCATTGGCGAACCCGTTGGCGTCAGGAATACGATAGCTGAAAGCTCCACCGGCATGAACAGCCCAATCTTCACCGGTGTAACGAGCCAGCAAACGAGCTGTTACGCCCCAACCCATATCACCATTGGAATGAGACTTACCTATTTTCTGAGAGAAAATTCCACCTTCGCCCCATAGATAGTTACTGTAATGACGGTAGGAAACTCCCAAAGCACGTCCGGGTGCGAAGGCTTCGTTGGTGGCGGACTTATTGATAAAGTTATAGTCGAATGTACTGGCTATGTTTTCAGCAGAAAACGGTTCGGCAAAATGACCGACGCGCAAGAAGCCGGCACGGTCTGTGTGCCAACGCAAATAGGCATCTTTGATAGATACGCCGGAAGCAAAGTCAATATCGAACTTCACATCAAGTTTACTACCCAATTTGGAGAAGATACGTATACGGGCCGAAGACAGATCGGCACCTGAACTGCGGTCTGTATAGTCATCGATGTAATATGCACCGTCTACCGCTAATCGTCCGCCGACGCGGAAACTATACTGTCCGTCCTGAGATTTGAATGTCACTAAACCGTCATCCATATAAGCATTGAGTTCTGTCTGTGCCTCAGTGGGCTTCGTTTGCCCCCAGCTCTGTGTACTCAGCAGAGCGAAAGCCAGTAACGGGAAAATATATTTCTTCATGATTGTCTTTATTATAATTGGTTGATATTTAGTAGCCTAACTCATCAAGCACTTGCTGTGCGGTCTTTGTACCTTTACCGGCATGTCTGTTACGGGTCTGGTCACGGAAATAGTTCTTACCTGCGTCCTTGTATTTTTGCATTGTATCGTTATAATACCGGATACATAAATCTGTCAGGTTGGTAAATGACATATCCAGATAGTTTTTATCTGCACCGCCTTCTCCCTTTGGATCACTCCAAGGACCTGTATAAGCCAAATATTGCTCATTGGTATTGAATGACCATGCATGAATATCCATGCCTGCCCGACGTATCATTTCTCCTTGCCATATTTTCAGACTGCTTGGATAACCGGTAACATAGTCAATATTGGGAGCCATAATCGTGGCACCGTTTTCAATAGCAAAGTTGATAAGGCGCGCATAAGTAGCAGGGGTCGATTCCATATCTGCATAGAGGTATGCATAAGGAATGGTACGTTTAAACACAGAATTGAAACTTTTGAGACTGGGATCGGAGAATGTCTGCAAAACGATACGTGCCGGTGTATTAGCAATATCAACCAACCCCGGTGTATTGTTTTTGTAAGGAACCCGTTTCAATTGGTTGATGTCGTCGTGATACCAGCCATATTCCACAAAGATATCATGTAAATCCTGTTCTACTCCACTGAAGAGTGACGGTGATTTGGTTTCCACGTAGATACCCGGGCGGTTACCATTGTCCGCTTCATCCTCTACATACTTAAAGTCATATTTAACTTTTCCATCGGGAAGCTGTATTTTGTCATACATGCGTTCGCCATAACGATGACCATCCAGTACACCATTGGTATCTTTACCCCAACGCTTAAAACGATAACCTTCCGCAATTTTAATAACATCTTGTACTGTGATAATCTCGAGTCCTCTGAATGATTCCCGCCACTGTTCCGGATTAGCATCCTTAAACCATGAACCGATATCAAGTTTCAACAGTTCTTCGTACGTAAAAGCGCTTACGTAATCGTTCTGGCGATTGGGGTAGATAACTTCTACATCGGTTGTACGAAGTAAGCTTTCATCGTGGAGGGCGAGTACAACTCCATCTTTAGTACGCTGTACGTCACATTCAAGGTAGTCCGCGCCCATGTTACGTGCCCAGCGCATGGCGGCTTCACTTTCTTCAGGAGCCCAAAACTCGGTACCGCGATGGGCGATGATACAGTCTTTTGGAAGATAAGCCAGAATCTCTTTCTGTACATTACTTAAGGGTAGCAGTTCTGGGATGTCATTGGTTGAAAACCCATCCGTCCGTATATCATCGGAGCAGGATACAGAAATCAAACCTAACACGGAAACAAATGCTATTTTTACAAAGTGTTTCCCCAAGTGTGTGTAAAAGTGTTTTTTCATACTTTTGTCGATAGCGGTTCATTAACAGGATTAGTTCGGCGCATATTCCAATCCTGTCAATCAACCTGTGATTAATTAATACTATACAGTAAGCGCGCCATGCTTTCCATGAAGGACGATTTTAAAATTCTAACGTTTGTTTCTTTCTGCAAGCAATGCTTTCTCGTCTTTATACGTAAAAGACATCAACAAAATGGACAAGGCGCAGGCAATAAGCAGGAGTATGAAAGTCCAGTCCCAGCCTGCCATTTCGGCTACATAGCCGAGAACCACATTGGCAAGGATAGCGGTTCCGAAGAAGTACCCGAAGAACTTGGTACGGGGATAAAAGGTGATAGGATATAAAAAAAGGGTTAAGCTGCAAACAGCTTAACCCTTTCGATGAATTCCTCGTTTAGAGGTATGCGGTTTATTTGATACCGATGTTATTTGATACCGAGTTGTGTCTTAACTTTAGCGGTTACATCTACACTTTGTGCACCTACATAAGGTATCGGAGTACGAGCCAAGTCGAAGATATATATTACACCTTCAGCCTTACCTACCGCTTGGATGGCTTCGTCCAATTTCTTATAGATAGGAGCCATAGCGTCTTGCTGTGCCTTTTGCATAGACTGATAAGCTTCTTGTTGGAATTGTTCCTGGCGTTGTGCCATATCCTGCAACTCTTTCTGACGTCTTTCGGCAATGTTTTTCGGCAGTGAGTCAGCTTGTGCTAAGAATTCTTGATACTTCTTATTGAACTCTTCCTGAGTACGCTGCATTTCTGTTTGGTACTCTTTAGACATAGCATCCAAGTCGGCTTGAGCTTTTGTATATTCCGGCATGGTGATAATAACTTCTTGAGAGTTCATGTGAGCGAATTTAGTTTGCGCCATAGCTCCCAAAGGGAGAGCGAACATAACTACGAGCAGTGCGATTTTTTTAAGCATAATGTTTATTATTTATTTTGAATGATTATTCCTTGTATAGGATGCAAATGTATGAAATTAATTTGAATATCCTAATTTTGCAAGCACTTCATTGCTTATGTCAATACTTGGAGAAGCGAAGATGATGCTTGATGCGGATGCACGGTCTACTACTGCGGCGTAACCTTTCTGTATGGATATTTCCTTTACAGCCTCGTAAATTTCATCTTGAATAGGTTGCATCAACGCTTCGCGTTTTTTGAAAAGCTCACCTTCCGGGCCGAAGTATTTACGACGTAATTCCGCCGCAGATTTCTCTTTGGCAACAATTTCTTCTTCTTTCTTTGATTTTTGCGCCTCGGAAAGGGTTTTGATAGATGCCTGATAGCTGTCGTATAAACTCTTGGCTTCCTTGCCCAGCTTTTCAACTTCGCTTTGCCATTGTTTGGAAGCCTGGTTCAACTCATTGGTTGCACTTTGGTAAGCCGGGATATTCTTTAAGATATATTCCATGTCAATCAGGGCAAACTTCTGTGCATTGGCTGTCATACCTACGGTAAACAGCAGAAACATGATTAATAAACTCTTTCTCATAACGTTCTGGTTTTAGTTAAACAAATTAGAACTCTTGTCCTAAGATGAAGTGGAACTGGCTGCCGCCGTACTCACTTCTTCCGAATACTTTGTCGAAACCGTAAGCCCAGTCGATACCCATCATACCAATCATAGGAAGGAAGATGCGGACACCGACACCGGCAGAACGTTTCAAATCAAACGGGTTGAATTTGTTTACATCTTGCCAAGCGTTACCGGCTTCAACAAAAGTCAACGCATAAATACTGGTACTTGTTTCCAGCATCAGCGGATATCTTAATTCCAGACCGAGACGTGTATATGCATAGCCTTCGTATCCATAAGGAGTAAGAGAGCTGTTTTCATATCCGCGCAAGGCAATACTTTCGGTTGCGTAGCTGGAATATCCTGTCATACCGTCGCCACCTACGTCAAAGGTTTCGAACGGAGATTTCTTATACTTGTTGTAGTGTCCCAACAAACCGAACTCTACGCGTCCCATCAATACCGGAGTGCGTTTTACGCTGATAGGGTCCATTAACGGGATGTATATTTTGGATTTGAATTTCCACTTGTGGTATTCTATCCATTTATGCATCTTGTTCATGTCGTCCTGACTGCTGGTACTGTATTTGCTGTAATCTGTACCGTCGAACAAGGAGTAAGGCGGTGTCAACTGTGCCGACAGCGAGAATTCGGAACCTTGACGCGGATAAATCGGATTGTCGATAGAGCTGCGTGACAAGGTGAGGTTTATACTCAGGTTGTTACACTTACCGTTGGTAACAGGGAAGTATTGCCAATCACTCAGGATGTAACGTTGGTAGGACAACTCTGCCGTAAATTGGAAGTAGTCATCCGGCCATTTCAGACGTTTACCGAACATCACGGCCAATCCCCACATCTGAATGGACTTGTCCGGGTCGTAATAGTTTTCGTAATTGTTATAGTTACCGTAGTTGTACATACCATAACCGTACATGCCGCTGTAATAGCTGTTGTAATAGTTATTCATGTATGCCGAATTATAGTAACGGCTGCTGATGTCTGTCTGACGAGAGTAGAACGCAGATACCGAGAACGCATTCGGGCGCTTGCCGCCAAACCACGGGTCATAGAATGATACGCTGTATGACTGATAATATTTGGCATTGGTTTGTCCGCTGATAGTCAGCGTCTGTCCATCGCCTTGCGGCAGGATACCGCGATAGTTTTCACCCGGATGCAATAGGTTGGCAACGGAGAAGTTTGTGAACTTCAGGCTCAACTTACCGATGATACCCGTTTGTCCCCAACCGGCAGAGAATTCTACCTGGTCGTTTGCTTTGGAAACGAGGTCATAACCGATATCTACCGTACCGTCTTCCGGTTTCGGCTGAATGTCCGGTTGGATTTGTTCAGGGTCAAAGTGTCCCATTTGCTGGATTTCACGCATGGAACGCATTAAGTCCTCACGGCTGAACAACTGTCCCGGACGGGTACGAAGTTCACGACGAACTACATTTTCGTATAGGCGGTCGTTACCATTGATGCTAATCTTGTTGATGGTAGCCTGGCGGCCTTCGAAGATACGCATTTCCAGGTCGATGGAGTCGCCTACGATATTAACTTCCACAGGGTCGAGCGAGTAGAAGAGATAACCGTTATTATAATAGAGGTTACCGATTGCATCTTCATCTGTGCTGGTACGTTCTTCCAATAACTTCTGATTGTAGACGTCACCTTTCTTCATGCGAAGCAGGAAATTCAATTGCTCGGAAGGATAAAGGGTGTTGCCGACCCAGGTTACATTACGCAAGTAGTATTTCTGACCTTCTTCGATTTCCATGGAAATATCTACCGTACGGTCGTCATAAGGCTTGATACTGTCTTTTACGATCATGGCGTCACGATAACCCAATTCGTTGTACTTATCTATAATCAGCTGTTTATCGGCTTCAAAGTTTTCTTCAACGAACTTCTTGGTACGGAACAGGTTAAGAAGCTTTCCCTTTTCATTCGTTTTCTTCATCACGCGCTTTAGTTTCTTGGTGGTGATGGCCTGGTTACCGGTAATGGTAATCTTATGTACTTTTACTTTCTCCTTTTTGTCGATGTTGATGTCGACCAAGACTTGATTGGCATTGTTGGGATCGTCTTTCTGGGTGATGATGACATCGGCATTCTTGAAACCTTTGTCGTCAAAGTAACGCTTTATCAGCGTCTTAGCGCGGTCTATCAAGTTCGGTGTAATCTGATTACCTTTAATCAAACCTACTCTGGCTTCCAAATCCTCACGTTCCGATTTCTTCACGCCGTGATAACGGATATCGGAAACACGGGGACGCATTGTCAGATGGATTGTAAGCCAAATCTGGTCGCCCTCGATTTTATCCGCTGTGATTTGTACATCAGAGAACAAACCGTGACGCCAATAACGTTTACAAGCTTGCGTTATCTCATCACCGGGTACGGTAATGGTCTGGCCTTTTGACAAACCGGATAGACCGATGATTACATAATCCTCATAATTCTTGGCTCCAACCACCTTTATATCTGCTATTTCATATTTCTTAGGCGTTCCCGAGTAAAGAATAACCGGCTTTTCGGCTTCATCGGTGTTGCTAATGTCCTGTGCCGAGCTGGTCGGTACACAGCTAAAGAGGCAGATAAACGTTACGAGTATGGAGAAAATACGATAGTACATCTTTTTATTTACTATTTTACAATTTACTATTTTACAATTTGTGTTTGTTCGGTCAACTGATTTGTTCACTGGTTTTTCCGAACCTGCGTTCACGCTTCTGATAGTCATAAATGGCTTTGTAAAGTTCCTCTTCACGAAAGTCCGGCCAATAGGTGTCGCAGAAATAAAGCTCCGAGTAAGCGCATTGCCAAAGCAGGTAATTGCTTAGACGAACTTCTCCGCCCGTACGTATTAACAGATCGGGATCGGGCATAAAGCTGGTGGTAAGATGCTGGGATACCAGATTGCTGTCTATCTGTCCGGGAGTTAATTCGCCTTTGTGTATTAGAGTTGCAATTTGGCGGGTAGCTTCCGTTATTTCCCAACGGGATGAGTAACTGATAGCCAGTACCAGAGACATTCCTGTGTTGTTGGCGGTATGCGCGACACACGTTTCCAAGCGTTCCCGCACGTTGGCGGGCAACTTGGTCAGGTCTCCGATGATTCGGAATCTGATATTGTTCTTCATGAAAGTTTCTTCTTCGATAGAATCGAAAAGAAGCGCCATCAATGCAGCGACTTCATTAGAAGGACGATTCCAGTTCTCGGTGGAGAACGTATATAAAGTCAGATATTTGATGCCTAATTTTGACGCTTCTTCTGCAATGATATGCACAGTTTCGGCACCGGCTTGGTGTCCGAAGCTACGCTCTTGTCCACGCAGCTTTGCCCAACGTCCGTTACCGTCCATGATGATTGCCACGTGTTGTGGAATTCGGCTTAAATCAAGTTCTTCTTTATTTAGCATCTTTCTATACTTACATCTCTTGTCTTGGTTACTATTCTCGTTTTATACCTTATATATAAGGGAAACAGAAATAATAAGATTACTGCACTTCGGCCGACATCAGCTTGTTGAGATGGCCGCGCCAAACTGCATTTGTGTTTCTGTCACCGCCGAAGATTACCCAGATATAGGGGGCATTTACTACAATGGAATAGGGGGCGGTTATTTCTGTCATATCTTTGTCTAACAAGAATTTTCTTTGGGTTTTACGCCAGGATATGCCGTCAACGGAAGTGTAAATGGCATCAAGCTTGTTTTCTTCTTTACTGCCGAAGATGTAATAGTTTTCACCGTAGTACATCACAACAGGGTTGGCGAGTTTAGGGCAATATACATTATAGGCTGTATTATTAAGTGGAACCCAATAGCTACCATTAGAGGAAACCCAAGGAACTGTTTGCTCTGATTGGTCATTGCCGGTCTTGCCTACTATCATAACCTGAGGCTGGTAGTTAGACTCGAAGTTGGTGGAATATATGTTTTCAGTAGGAAAGTTTGTACCGCTGAATTCACCAGTCTCTTTAGTAACTCCATCGTCCTTAGTGGTATAAACGCCATTATCGGTAATAACGGTAAGGATATTAGGGAAACTTGCTATCAATGCTTGGACTTTATCCCCAAATTCAGCTTCTTTCTTCCATAATTTTCCGTCTGAAGAAGAGTGTACTGTATTATCAGCAACAATATATAGCTTTTGCCCGTTATCTCCACTGAGGGTTACAAGAGAACTTAATTGGGCATTATTGGGGAAGTTTGTATATGCTTCTGTCGTCCAATTGCAATCGCTTGGATATTTATTGTTTTCATCAGGTTGTATAGCCGTTTTGTATGCTGCATCTTGAGTGAATACCCATAATTCGTTATTGAATAATACTGCCTTTTGACCACTTGCAGGAGCGGGCACATATAGAGGAGAACTCATAAGGTTCCATACCAAAGAGTCCGGGTCTTGCTTATGCATTCTGATTTTGAGAGTATACTCGTTTACAGTAACGCCGTCCGGAGCATGTACTTTAAACTTCATTCCGGTTTCATTGTTTACCGCTTTTCTAAGGTCTACCGAATCGGCTTTGTTGAATATCGTGTCGCCGTTGATGTTCATTTCATCTCTCGAAGTAATCCAGCCGCTTACGGTGAATGTATCGATTAATATGCGGTCAATAATCGTATCCGCTCCAATTGGCAATGAATCCTGATTATAGATTTCTCTGCTTAGTTGATCTATCGTGAATTTATAATATTTGCCGTATACGGTGTCGATGCCAAAAGCATGTACCGTTGCATCGGAGCTTAGTTCTACTGTATCGTCAGAGTCAAGGCACGAGCTTATTGCGATTGATACAAAAAGAAAACTCGCGATTATTGCTAAAAACTTTATTCTCATTTGAAAGATAGTGTTTATTTACAAGTTGCAAAAATAGGAACATTTTTTTCTATAAACAGCTTTATCGGCAAGTTTTATATAAAATTATAGATAATATGGCTGTTTTTCTCGATAAAAATGCCCTTGAATAAGGCTGTTAGCTTAATCTTGCAGCGGTGTAATGTCGAAAACTTCTACCGAAATATTGTTCGTTGGCATAAGGTATTTTATCGCCTATTTCAGGTGCTTTAACACCGGAAAACAGCATTGAAGGACTCTTTTCAACAAACGCTTCATCCCATAATTCCGCATCGATGAAAGACTGTAACAGGACGTTCCCGCCTTCAACTAATAGCGATTGCAGTCCTTGCGCATACAAATACTCCATGATTTGTGGCAATATATTCTGCCGGAAGTCGATGGGAATGTATTCAATGTTGGATTGTGGAGAATGCGTTTTCTCCGTGAATACGAGCGTACGGACATTTCCATCGAATAAATGTAGCTCGGGGGAGAGCTTTTGTTTTCTGTCTATAACGATTCGTACGGGCGACCGTCCCTGCCAATTGCGTACCGTCAGACCGGGGTTGTCCAGTTCGGCTGTACGTGTGCCTACCATAATGGCGCTATGTTCCGCCCGCTTTTTGTGTACCAGCATGGAAGTCAATGGATTGGATAAGATAACCGGTTTTCCGCCTTCCCGGAAGTTGTCGATGTATCTATCGGCGGATTCCGCCCATTTCAGCGTAATATATGGACGGTGCAAGGTATGAAATGTAATAAAGCGGCGGATTAAATTTCTACATTCCTGTTCCAGCACCCCGACGGTGACTTCCCGCCCCGCATCTTTCAGCTTTTGGATTCCTCGTCCTGCTACTTTGGCAAACGGGTCTTGGCAGCCTATCACGATGCGAGGAATTTGCTTCTCTATGATGAGGTCGGCGCAAGGCGGCGTTTTTCCATAATGGGAGCAAGGCTCCAGGCTGACGTAGATTGTGGAGCGCTTCAGCAGTGAAGGCTCCTTGACAGAGCGGATTGCATTGACCTCGGCATGCGCTTCACCGCAACGTACATGATATCCTTCACCGATAATTTTTCCGTCGCATACGACTACTGCACCCACCATCGGGTTGGGGGCGGCATTGCATAATCCGTTTTGAGCCAGTTGAATGCAGCGGCGCATATATTTTTCTTCTTCCATACTTTGTATTACTCTTAAACTTCCACTATTTTTGCAGCTCGAAATGCCGAACGTTATGAATATTTCCGTTGCTCATATTCGCCGTACTTTGCAGGAGAGTTACTCTGCACAAGAAGCTGCCAATCTATCCCGCATTGTCTGTTGCGAAATACTGGGACAGACGGCGGTTGATTATTATCTGGGCAAAGATATAATTTTATCCCCAAAAGAGATGCAGGATTTGGATGGCATTCTCGCTCGTTTGCATAATTTTGAACCGATACAGTATATACAGGGAACCGCCCGCTTTTTGGAACGTTCCTATCACGTGGCTCCCGGCGTGCTGATTCCCCGTCCGGAAACGGAGGAATTGGTGGAAACGATGTTAAAGGAGATTGCGTCCGATGCCCGTGTTCTTGATATAGGAACGGGGAGCGGATGTATCGCGGTCTCTCTTTCCAAAGCCTTTCCGGATGCGAAAGTAACAGCCTGGGATATTTCGGATGAAGCTTTGAATATTGCCCGACGAAATAACGATATGTTCGGAGGAAATGTACGCTTTCTCCGGCAAAACGTACTGACCTATACACCGGGAGACAGAGAATGTTATGATGTCATTGTCAGTAATCCGCCATATGTCACAGAGTCGGAGAAGCAAACGATGGAGCGCAATGTGCTGGACTGGGAACCTTTTTCGGCATTGTTTGTTCCGGATAACGATCCATTGCTTTTTTACCGGCGGATAGCGGAATTGGGCAAGACGATGCTTGCGCCCGGCGGCCGGTTGTATTTTGAAATAAACCGGGCTTACGGAGAAGCTACGGCGACGATGCTTTGTGAGCAGGGATATACCAATCTACGGGTTCTAAAAGATATTTCCGGGAATGACCGAATTGTAATCGCAGAACGATGATAGAAATTACAGAAACAGATGCTTTAAGCCGCCTGGCCGCTTATTGTTCTACTGCAGAGCATTGCCGTGCGGAAGTAACGGAGAAATTGCAGCGTTGGGGTATTTCTTATGATGCCATAGACCGTATCATCAACCGTTTGGAACAGGAAAAATACATTGATGAGGAACGCTTTTGCCGCGCCTTTATCCATGATAAGTACCGTTTTGCCAAATGGGGAAAAATAAAGATAGGGCAGGCGCTCCAATTAAAGAAAATCCCCCAAAGAGTTTTCTTTCAGTACCTGAATGAGATTGACGAAGATGAATATCTTGCCGTTCTGAATGATTTACTGGCGGCCAAGCGCAAGAGCGTTCACGCGGAAAATGAGTTCGAGCTGAATAATAAGTTGGTACGTTTCGCTCTGAGCCGGGGATTCGAAATGAAGGATATTCGTCATTGCATTACGCTTTCTGATGAAAATGATGATTTGGAGTAAAAATTATCCGTATTCTTTTTTTTATTCTCGTTAGCTTTCTGTATTTTTGCGGCATATTTATCATAATAGTTAGTTTAGCTATGAAAACTTTAGAAAGATTGTTTGCAGAGAAGTTGCTGAAGATTAAAGCGATTAAACTACAACCCGCTAATCCATTTACTTGGGCATCAGGATGGAAATCCCCGTTTTACTGTGATAACCGTAAAACTCTTTCATATCCTTCTCTCCGTAATTTCGTGAAGTTGGAAATTACGCGTCTGATTCTGGAACGTTTCGGTCAGGTTGATGCTATTGCCGGTGTTGCTACGGGAGCTATTCCTCAGGGAGCATTGGTGGCTGATGCATTGAACCTGCCATTTGTATATGTACGCTCTACTCCGAAAGACCATGGTTTGGAGAACTTGATAGAAGGCGAACTTCGTCCGGGCATGAAAGTGGTAGTGGTGGAAGATTTGATTTCTACCGGTGGAAGCAGCTTAAAAGCCGTTGAAGCTATCCGTCGTGACGGATGCGAAGTAATCGGTATGGTTGCCGCTTACACTTACGGATTCCCCATCGCGGAAAAAGCATTCAAGGATGCTAAAGTTCCTTTGGTGACACTGACCAATTATGAAGCTGTTATGGAAGTCGCTCTTCGTACAGGCTACATTGAAGAAGAAGATGTGGCTACGCTGAACGAATGGCGTAAAGACCCTGCGCATTGGGAAGCCGGAAAATAAGACTTATTTTATATAATGATAGATTATGACGAAAGAGCCATTCGGATAGATACTGTCCGGATAGTTCTTTTTGTCTTTTAAAGACCATTGGATTATGACAAAATTTGAGAGTGCGGTGAAGGTAATACCTGCTTCGCAAAATGCTGTTTATGAGAAGCTTTCAGACCTTAGCAATTTGGATAAGGTAAAAGACCGCCTACCGCAGGACAAGGTGAAGAATTTGAGTTTTGATGCGGAAACGCTGTCGATAGAAGTACCTCCGGTTGGGAAAATCGTATTGCAGATTGTGGAGAAAGAACCTTGTAAGTGTATCAAGTTTGCAACAACAACCTCGCCTCTGCCGTTCAATCTGTGGATACAGATAGTGCCCGTTACAGAAACGGAATGTAAAATGAAACTCACCATCGGTATGGAATTAAATCCGTTTATGAAAACTATGGTGCAGAAACCTTTGCAGGAAGGACTGGAGAAAATGGCAGAAACCTTGTCACTGATTAATTACTAATTACTGAATCTTATGGCTCAGAAACTTTGGGAAAAATCCGTTCAGGTAAATAAGGATATAGAGCGTTTTACGGTGGGACGTGACCGTGAGATGGATCTTTACCTGGCAAAGCATGATGTGTTGGGTTCTATGGCACATATCACGATGCTGGAAAGTATCGGCTTGCTGACGAAAGATGAATTGTCCCTGCTGCTCGCGGAATTAAAGAATATCTATGCGGCTGCAGAGAATGGGGAGTTTGTGATAGAAGAGGGGGTGGAAGATGTTCACTCTCAGGTGGAGTTGATGCTGACTCGTAAGTTGGGTGATGTGGGAAAGAAAATCCATAGCGGTCGCTCTCGCAACGACCAGGTGCTGCTGGACTTGAAACTCTTTACCCGTACGGAGATAAAGGAAATCGCCGAAGCTGTGGAGCAACTTTTCCATGTGCTTATCATGCAGAGCGAACGTTATAAAAATGTGCTGATGCCGGGCTATACTCATTTGCAGATAGCGATGCCGTCGTCTTTCGGATTGTGGTTTGGCGCTTATGCGGAGAGTCTGGTGGATGATATGCTGTTCTTGCAGGCTGCCTTTAAGTTGTGTAATCGTAATCCGCTGGGCTCTGCCGCCGGATATGGTTCGTCCTTCCCTTTGAATCGTACAATGACTACCCGGCTGTTGGGCTTCGATTCGCTGAATTATAATGTGGTGTATGCCCAAATGGGGCGTGGAAAAATGGAGCGTAATGTAGCTTTTGCTTTGGCAAGCATTGCGGGTACGATTTCCAAGCTGGCGTTTGATGCCTGTATGTTCAATAGCCAGAACTTCGGATTTGTGAAGTTGCCGGATGAGTGTACTACCGGTTCAAGCATTATGCCGCATAAGAAGAATCCGGATGTTTTTGAACTGACACGTGCCAAATGCAATAAGCTTCAGTCGTTGCCCCAGCAGATAATGATGATAGCCAATAACCTGCCTTCCGGATATTTCCGCGACTTGCAGATTATTAAGGAAGTATTCCTGCCTGCTTTTCAGGAGTTGAAGGATTGTTTGCAGATGACGACTTATATAATGAACGAAATCAAAGTGAACGAACATATCCTTGACGACGATAAGTACCTGCTTATTTTTAGTGTGGAAGAGGTGAATCGTCTGGCTCGCGAAGGTATGCCGTTCCGTGATGCTTATAAGAAAGTCGGTTTGGACATTGAAGCCGGTAAGTTCTCTCATGGCAAAGAGGTACATCATACGCATGAAGGCAGTATAGGTAATCTGTGCAATGACGAAATCTCCGGTTTGATGCGGAAAGTTGTAGATGGCTTTAATTTTGAGACAATGGAACAGGCCGAGAAAGTATTGCTCGGTCGGTAATCGTAGAGAATTAACTTATTGTGGCGTACGATGTTAACTTCCTCTGTTCAGGATGTTAACTAATCAATGACAGTTCGGTTAACATCGTACACGCTACTTAGTTAACTTTTTTCCGGTGAAAAGTTTGGCTGTAACGGGGAAACTATTTATCTTTGCATCCGTTCTCCGGAAACCTGCGGAAATAGCTCAGTTGGTAGAGCATAACCTTGCCAAGGTTAGGGTCGCGAGTTCGAGTCTCGTTTTCCGCTCTCCTTTTTAAGGATGCTCGAATGGTGGAATGGTAGACACGAAGGACTTAAAATCCTTTGGCCATTGCGGCTGTGCGGGTTCAAGTCCCGCTTCGAGTACAAACTGAAACGCTAATTGCTTAATAATAAAGTAATTGGCGTTTTCTTTTTGTGGTTTTTGGTGTGTTTTTGGCGTGATAATCTTTGAATGTGGTCTTTGGGAATAAAAAAGGCTGCTCCCCACACTTGGAAAGCAACCTCTCATTTGTGTTTTAAAACACCGTTATGGTATTTCGACACAAAGATACTATTTATTTCACATTATACCCATTCAAGCGACTTTCTTATTTCCTGTATCTTCTCAATCGTAGCTTTGAATTTGTTGTATCGTTTCAAAAAGCAAGAAAAAAAATTAAGAGAAGTGACTACTACTAATTGCTTTGTAGATAATAGGGGGTGGGGTGGTGTATTTTGAATACTATTGCAGGAGAATAGCTTATACATTAATAATACTACTTATTCTTTTTTGTCTTTCCGATTGCAAGTACAATGCCTATCAAAGCTGACGTAATAACCAGTGCCGGACTGATGTTCCATAATATCACTACCAGGACAATTGCCCAAAGAATAAAACCTAAATACATGATATATTCAATTATTTGTTAATGGAATTGGATTACAAAATTAAACACAAAACGTAGGAATACAAACCAATTATCGATAATTTTATAATACTCGCCAGCCGTATTACTGGCGGGACATCATAACATGAACGTTGGTCGAAACTTCAACGTGCGTCTTACACTATCATAGGGTTCAATGACACTGATGCTTTATTAATTCAAATAAATATAGGTGGTGAGAACTATATAAGGTACAGTGGTAACTTGAATAACCTCGTTGGTTCACAGATACCGATAAGGGAAAAGAGTGACAGCCTGATTGAGTTTATGAGCAAAGAAATAGCTATTGCTACAGTCAAAGAAAGCACAAGGAGCCTGCATCGAGATAGCCTTTCTTTATTAAGAGATTTTTCGGCCAATATCAAACTCCAGGAAATAACAAGCGAATATCTGCAAAGACTGGAGATATACATGAGGGAAGAGTGCCTGCTCTCTATCAATACCATAGCCAGGCATATGAAAACTCTCAAACGCTATATCAATGTAGCCCGGAAAAAAGGTATTGTTATGACCTATCCCTTCCTTAGTTACACTATAAAGACGGAACAGTCACACCGTGATGCGCTAACAGAAAAAGAATTGGAGAAACTGGAACATTACCGAGAACAATTGAAAGAACCTAATGAGACATTGAATGCCTTCCTTTTTAGTTGTTATACCGGATTACGTTATTCGGACATGTGCATATTTACCAAACAGAATATACGTACTATAAACAGAAAAAAAATGGATTGTTCTCCGCATGATCAAAACCAACAAGGAAGTGCGCATTCCCTTATCTACGATCTTTGAAGGTAAAGCCCTCAAACTGACAAAATCAATAACCCGGTCACGCGGACTGTTGTTCCACATGGAGAATAACCAACAGACAAACCGAATATTAAAAAGAATTGCCAAACAGGTAGGGATAAAGAAAATCACATTCCAAATAGGACGTCATACTTGCGGAACACTATTATTGTATAGAGGCGTCAGCATAACCACAGTACAAGCAATACTCGGCCATCAGAGTGTGAAAACGACACAGATATATAGTGCGGTTACAGACCTTACTATAGAGAAAGAACTGAAGAAGGCAAATGGTAAAAAGAATAGAGTAGGGAAGAGGAAAAAACCAAAAGAATAGAAATATGCAGCTTTCCTTTTAATGCGCCAATCTCTTATACCTAAATGGGGTAGGGGACTTGTGCAAGCAAGAAAGAAGTTGCTCAATGAATACCGTTTATTCTTACCAAGATAGCATGATGCTTTTCCTGACCTTTATGTGTAATGTATATCATATTGGAACCGATAGGCTTGATTTCAAGGATATCACTCAAGAATGTGTGCGGGCTTATTCGATGAGGTTGAAACAAACCGCCAGAATAGTATATCGAGCCGAAATTCACGATTGCCATCATTGCATACCTTTTTTCGCTTCATGCTGTATCGTTTTCCGGAGTTTCTACATGAGTGATATAAGATACTCTTAAAATAAAAAGAATTGATTAATGTAGACTATCAAAGGCCTAAAGACCGGGACGTTAAATTATAGCATAAATGTAAGACACACTACGATGTACAAAATGTAATGATAGCACTTATCCCATAGTTTTCTGAAAAAATCCTCTCCGATAATGCAGGAATGAGCGAATTTGAGTATTTGTCTGATTGCCAGTGATATTTGCACTGTAATGTAGTGATTGGCAGATAGCAGAAATCTGGGGATTGAGAGGAATACAGCAAAGGTTGCGTTTCCAAACCATTACCTGACCGTAGGAGCCGATTTAACTATAATGGTTTGTATTTCAATATTCTGCACAAGTTTCATTTACAGTCATGCTACTCTCATAATTTAATTTTGCACCAAACAAAAAGTAAGTATGAGAGCGACATTCAAGACCGTGTTCTATGTGAACGCAAGCAAGGAGAAAAACGGGGTTGTCCCCATCATGGGGCGTGTGACCATCAACGGAACCATCGCACAGTTCAGTTGCAAGCAGACCATCCCAAAGAGCCTTTGGGACGCAAAGGGTAACCGTGCCAAAGGCAAGAGCAAGGAGGCGCAGGCGGTGAACTTCGCATTGGACAATATCAAGGCGCAGATAACGAAGCATTACCAGCGGCTTTCAGACCGTGAGGCGTATGTGACGGCAGAAATGGTGCGCAATGCCTATCAGGGATTCGGTACGGAATACGAGACATTGCTACGGGCTTTCGACAGGGAGAACGAAGCGTTTGCCAAACGGGTAGGCAAAGACCGTGCGGTGCGCACTTATCGCAAATACTTGACGGTAAGGCGGTATCTTGCGGAATTTATCCGGTCGCATTACAAACGCAGTGACATATCCATGAATGAACTGAGCGAGGATTTCATCCGCGACTATTGCCTGTATCTCCGTAATGAGGTGGGGCTTGCCCAGTCCTCCGTGTGGATTTACTCCATTCCCCTTAAACACGTGGTCACGGCAGCCCATTACAATGGCAAGATACCACGCAACCCGTTTGCCCTCTACCGTGTGGATCCGGATTTCAAGGAACGGGAATACCTGACGGAAGAAGAACTGAGGTCATTCGCTTCCATCGAGCTTGCCAATGCCAACTATGCCCAAGCGAGGGATCTGTTCATGTTCGGGGCAATGACAGGCATTTCGTTCATTGACATCAAGAACCTGACCACGGACAACATCGTGGAAATGAACGGTTCTTTATGGGTTGTGTCAAAACGACAGAAAACGAAAGTTCCGTTCCAAGTCAAACTGATAGAGGAAGCCTTGCGGATAATCAAATGTTATGAGCCGTTCAGGAAAGACAATCATCTTTTCAACATCAGTTCATACGACATGGTAAACCGCCGTATAAAGAAAGTGGCGGAAAAATGTGGTATCAGCAAGCGAATCTCGTTCCATCTGAGCCGGCACTCCTTCGCTGTGATGGCTCTCAACTACGGAATGCCGATAGAAAGCGTGAGCAAGATACTCGGACACACGGACATCAAAACAACCCAAATTTACGCCAAAGTGACCTGCACCAAACTTGATCATGACATTTCACAGTTTGAAAGCAGGATTGACGGACATTTTACAACGCAAGAATATGGAAAGAGGAATAATAACAATCAGTGAAACGGGTGCAGTCACCATGCCGACCGCACCCGTGTGGATGACGCAACAAGAGATAGCCGACTTGTTCGGCGTATTTTCCTGCCACGTCCGCAAGGCGATTCATTCCATCTACAAGAACAAGGAACTGAACGACTTTGATACGATGAAGTATGTCAGGCAAGCGAATGGAATCAGTTATGACGTTTACAGCCTTGAAATGATTATCGCCATTGCGTTCAGGATATGCAGTAAAGAGTGTATCTTATTCAGACGGTTTGTAATAAATAATATGAATTAGTCAAGACTTAATCTGACAGTTACGCATAAAAAGAATAATTTTGTAACAGAAAACAGATTGAGTTATGACAACATCAGAAAAAGTCATCAAGAACAAACTGGGATTGCTTAAACTTTCCCAACAGTTAGGAAACGTATCACGTGCTTGCAAGATTATGGGCTATAGCCGTGACAGTTTTTATCGTTTTAAGGAGCTATATGAACAAGGAGGAGAAGTCGCCTTGTAGGAGATTTCCCGCCGTAAGCCTGTCATAAAGAACCGTGTGGAAGAACACATTGAGCAGGCTGTAGTAGGAATGGCAATAGACAATCCGGCATTGGGGCAAGTCCGTGTATCCAATGAGTTGCGGAAGAAGGGTATTCTTATTTCGCCGGGTGGAGTACGCTCCATTTGGCTGCGGCATGATATGGAAACCTTTCAGAAACGCCTGAAGGCATTATCCGCAAAGGTGGAACAGGAAGGCATAATCCTCGACGAGAACCAAGTGGCTGCATTGGAGAAGGCAAAGGAAGAGAAACAGGCTCATGGAGAGATAGAAACTTATTATCCCGGTTTTCTCGTTGCCCAAGACACTTATTATGTGGGATATATCAAAGGGGGTGGACACATTTACCAGCAGACAGTCATTGACACTTACTCCAAAATAGGATTTGCAAAGCTGTATGACAGGAAGAATGCGCTTGTCGCTGCCGATATGCTCAATGACAGGGTAGTGCCTTTCTTCGAGCAGCATGACCTGAAGCTGATGCGTATGCTCACAGACAGAGGGACGGAGTACTGCGGAAACAGGGAGAACCACGAGTATGAACTGTATCTGGCCGTGGAGGATATAGACCATTCTAAAATCAAGGCGAAAAGCCCGCAGACAAACGGCATTTGCGAGAGATTCAACAGAACCGTGCAGAACGAGTTCTATGCTATCGCATTCAGAAAGAAAATCTACACTTCTATTGAACAAATGCAAACAGACCTTGATGCGTGGATGAACTTGTACAACACGGAAAGAACACATTCCGGAAAGTATTGTTTCGGGAAAACGCCCATGCAGACTTTTATCGAAGGAATCGCCGTGGCAAGGAAATACCAGCTCCAAAACCAAGAGATAATAAAACCGAATGACGTTAATAAAACGCCATCCGGTTGTGAGAGTGAAGAAAGTTGCCTAACTTCGCAACAAATAGCTGACAGTTTTTGGAGCCGATAGTAAACAAACTGTCAGAACAAGTCTTGACTATTACAAATAATATCTGCGCCACCAAGAAAGAAACACTGATTACATTGTTTGTTTCCTGTGGCAAGGGTAACAACCGATGGTATAGTTGAGATTCATTCCGCCAGCCACTTGTTCCCGATGCTCGGATGCAAAGGTAGCGCATGGTTTGATGGCAGCGGCAAGGTCTAGCGGCAGAGCCGTTTCGGGCAGAATCTTCCTCCTGTGGAGCGTATTCAGCCCGAAAACCTTGCCACTGCCAGCCATACGCTTGAAGGGCATCCGGCAACGGAAACAAGTGACTGACGGGAAATCAGAAGATAGAAAAAAGAGAACGGCTTACAGACGAAGCAAGATTTTGACGCTTCATCCGTAAGCCGTTCCTTTTTCTTTTTGCCGAAAGTCCGTTGCTGGCGCAATCACTGGGCAGACGGCAAACTGCGCTCCTTCAAGAAAATCATGTGCCTGTCAGCCGATAGGCGGAGCGGTAGCCGTCATTCAACATCTTTTCTATGTCGGATTCACGGTATAAGATTTTACCGCCTAATTGGATATAGGCTATGCGCCCTTCGTTCCGGTAGTCCTGAAGTGTCCTGCGACTCACTTTCAGCCGTGCCGACACTTCCTTGTCGGTGAAGAAACGCTCTCCGTTCAGTGTCGGGCGATAGTTGGCGGTCAGATGCTCAAAGCCGTCCAGCAGACGGTCGAGGCTGCCCATGAAGTGGATTATCCACTCGCTGTCCTTGTTAATCAGTTCGTTCATACATTTTTGGATTTAGTGGGTATCATTATTTTACTTCGCTCATTTCATCAAGTTTATATCGTCCTTCCCTTGAACTTTGCTTCCTTCCGTCTGTCCTCCACAACGGAGACTATACGTTGTACATCTTCGGGACGGTAATACGTCTTGTGGTTTATCTGCGAGTAAGCCAGCGTGCCGTTGTCCCGCAGTGTCTGCAACGTGCGCGGGCTGATGTTGAGCATACGACACACATCCTGATTGTCCATCCACTCGCCCATCTTCTTCTCTCCGTGCCGCTGGCAGATGGCATCCATGCGGCTGACAAAACGGTCGAACTTTGCGACCATCGCCTCAAAGGTCTTTCTTTCGATTGATACAATTTCCATATGCTTTTTCTTTGATGTTATTGTTCCTTTTGCCGCAAAGGAATATATAATGCGTTATCCGACAATGGATTTTTCGGAAATGGCAGCTTGTGGCACCGATACGGCAGAGGTTGTCCGGGATACGCTTTGTAAATTGGCGGTCTATTCTGTCTTAGTTCTTATCTTTAATAAAGAAGTTTCATTCCAAATAAGAGCTTAATTCAAATTCGTCCGTGATTGTGCTTTGCTATTATACGTTATTTATATCCGGCAAATCGGTGAAGTCCGCACCGATGTCCGGACAGATATTAAGCAAAGTCACACAAAATAGCCGAATCGAATCCAAACGCTTGACTGACTGCATTAGAACACCTTATTTCGCTGGCAATAATCGGTCAAGGTACTGACCAAGACCACAGTAATAACTTAATCAATTTGTTTTTATGGCAACAAAAAAAGAACCAACCATCAGTGAACAGCAAGCTCAGGAAATCGTGGAAAGAATGAGCCGCAGGGAATCCCGTGGCAGGACATCCCTGAATGACTTCTACAAGAGTATAGGTTTGGAACCGGACGAGCCGGAACATACCGATGCTTCTGACACTTCGGGGACGGGAACCGCCGTGACGGGAGAAACAGCGAATGAGGTGCTTGAAGAAAGCGCAAGTGAAATGTCCGGGAAGGCGGCAGTGCCGCAGAAGCGCATTAGCAGCAAGCAACGCAGGCTGTCGCTGGACGAGTACCGAACCACTTATCTGCAAGTTCCCAAGATTACCGACCGCAAGCCTGTGTTCGTCAGCGGTGAGGTGCGTGACAGCTTGGACAGGATAGTCCGCTACTTCGGCGGCAGGGGCATGAGCGCATCGGGGATGGTAGAGAATCTTGTACGCCTGCACCTTGAAACCTATCGGGAGGACATCGAGCAGTGGCGCAAGCTCTGAGCGGATTGCGGTGGAACCGGTCAAGCCGGTGGATGCACTCCATCGGTTTGACCGACATTCCAAACGAGTTATTGCACTCACAAACCAATCCGACAAGCGGAGGATTTTTGTGTCCTCAAAGACACAGCAAGATATATTTTCAGTTACCCGAATAATTCTAAGTAACTGAAAATGCCTGCACCGCCGTGGGCAGAATTATCCTCCGCAGTCGGATAATTTCCAAGTTTTTTAATCGGAGATTAGATAATGGATGAACCATTAAATTGAAAAAAGAAGATAGGATGAAAAAGAACAGCAAGTACGGAAGAAATCCCAAATTGAATCCGAAGACGCACTGTGTGATGGTGCGGTTCGACGATGTGGAATGGAACAAGTTTCTCACGATGTACGAGGAATCGCAGTTGTACGCGAAAGCCGTCTTTCTCAAGGCGCATTTCTTCGGACAGAAGTTCAAGGTGCTGAAGGTGGACAAGACGCTGGTGGACTACTACACCAAACTGTCGGACTTCCACGCCCAGTTCCGTGCCATCGGTACGAACTACAATCAGGTCGTTAAAGAGTTGCGCATCCATTTTTCGGAGAAGAAGGCGATGGCGTTGCTCTACAAGTTGGAAAAACATACCATCGATCTTGTGAAACTGAGCCGGGAAATTGTAGAACTTTCAAGAGAAATGTATGCCAAATGGGAACAACGGAAAGGATAAATTCCATTGTACACCTAAAAAATACAGTAGATACACAGCCCTGTGAAATAATGCGAAACGCCGAGAATTTCATAGGGTCCGGCATATCATCATCGGACATCCGGAACTATATGCGAAAGATGGAAATCGACCGAAAGGATTGAAAATATAATTCTTATCATAGAAACGACTTTGTCATTATGCGCAGTCGTTTCTATGTTTCATTTACCTCTTTTTACTTAGTAACTAACACGAAATTGCTACTTTTGTAAAATGATTCAAGAGAAATTCGATTTTTACAGACCATGTAAGCTATTGCAACCTTATGTGAGATATTATTGGGTATTCAAAAGTAACCAGTTTTTGAATACCCTGACTTTTCCTATCGGTTGTCCTCAAATCATCTTCCATAAGCAAACACCACTATATATTCCCGAATTGAATGCTGCACAAGATAAACTTACCATCAGCGGACAAGTTAATTTTTCATCCCATTTGTATGCTGACGGCAATACGGAAATGATAGTGGTTGTATTCCACCCTCACGCTATGAGTATGTTTCTGAACATACCGACTTCACTCTTTTACAATCAAGAAGTGTCCGGTTACAGCCTTGAAAACAAGAGTTTGAATGAACTGGCTACACGAATATTCGACTGTGAGAATAATTCTATTTGCATAAGCTATATAGAAAAATGGCTGTTATCACAAATTGCCGATAATTTAGCTGATACCACATACAGAATTAAAAGGATAGATGCCGCCATACAGCGAATATATATCACTCCGCAAATCTCTGTAAACGAATTATCTTCCATTGCCTGCCTGAGCAAAAAGCAGTTCGAGCGATTGTTTCATTCATTTGTAGGCATCAATCCCAAAGAATATACCCGTATCGTCCGCTTCCAAAAGGCTTTGGCGCAGATGCAGCATCAAGCGGGCAAAGAAATCAATCAGGCACAAATAGCATACGCCAGCGGCTATGCCGACCAGTCGCACTTTATCCGGGAGTTCAAGAAACTCTGCGGATATACGCCCGTGTCTTTGCTGAAAGTATCAAATCCGTATTCCGATTTGTTCACCAATCCCGTGTAAATGTCCCGTTTGTTCTATCCGGGGGCAAACGCTTCTCCTACCTTTGCCGCCTGATTCATTAAATGAAAATAGCATTAAGTATGAAAGAAGTAAATTCCCAAGAAACCAGCCGGGCATACGCCTTTGAAATGTGGATGAACGCACCTATGCCAATGGTGACGTTCTTTAAGACACTCAACGTGTCACGCCTTGTGAAAATCAGCCGGAAATCGGGCATGAAGTTTAATATGTTGATGTGCTGGTGCATTGGCAAAGCAACAAGAAACGTGAAAGAATTTTATATGCTGCCCGTTGGCGGTAAACTGATGCAGTACGATACCATTGCAGTAAACACCATTGTCGCTAACAGAAAGGGCGAGGTAAGTTCGTGTGATATTCCTTTCTGTGATGATTTATCTTTGTTTAACCAACACTATCTGCAACTTACCAAACAAGTGGCTGAAAGTTGCGTCAATCACGACTTGACGGAAAGCATGGTTATCGGAACTTCCGCATTGGCACAATATGAAATAGACGGTGCTGTCGGGATGTATAGCGGCATTTTTAATAATCCGTTCCTAATTTGGGGCAAATACAAGCGCCGCCTGCTGAAAACGACACTTACCGTTTCTTTCCAGTTCCACCACACTCAAATGGACGGAGCGCACGCTTCCCGCTTTTTGGACGGGGTTCAGAAAGAAATTGATAAATTGAGAATATAAGTTCAGGGAAAAACGCTATCTTTGCAGAACTAACAGAAAAATAAATAGTTGTTCAACAATATGAAATGGCAGTTGTGCATATAGCTACGCTCAACGAATAGCACTTCCAATTATTGCTATTCAGCAATAGACAGGCTTATGTTTTAAGTTTGCCTGTCATTGTTTTGTCATTATTCCTTATTATAAATCTATAAGATTGTCGTGCTGCTTAAAGCGGCAGGATGTATTGTATCATATTGGTTTGAACAAATGAATTATACCTATAAAAAAATCTGGCTCATCGCTTTTCCTGTAATGATGAGCATCCTTATCGAACAACTGATAAATATTACCGATGCTTTGTTTTTAGGGCATGTGGGTGATGTGGAACTGGGCGCATCTGCTCTTGCCGGAATATGGTTCTTGGCAATTTATATGCTCGGCTTCGGGTTCAGTTTGGGGTTGCAAGTGGTAATTGCCCGCCGTAACGGAGAACAGCAGTATGCGGAAACGGGAAAAACGTTCTTTCAGGGATTGTTTTTCTTGCTGATACTGGCGGTAATCCTCTGTCTGCTATCCAAGATATTTTCTCTTGTTCTGTTGAAACATCTGATAACTTCGGATGATGTGTATAATGCGGTTATCCGCTATTTGGATTGGCGTATTTGGGGATTGTTGTTCTCTTTCCCGTTCCTTGCCTTACGCTCGTTTTTGGTAGGCATCACACAGACAAAAGCTCTGAACATGGCAGCTTTCACAGCCGTACTGGTGAATATTCCGCTGAACTGGCTCCTGATATTTGGCTTCGATATGGGTATATCGGGAGCGGCTATCGCTTCTTCATCTGCCGAAATGTGTTCGCTGGCTGTATTGGCTGCATATATGTTTAGACACATTGATAAAAAAGTGTATGGCTTATACTGGCGTATTGATATAACGATATTGAAAGAGGTATTTTCTATCTCGGTATGGAGTATGCTCCAGTTCTTTACAAGTGTAGCCATTTGGTTTCTGTTCTTCGTGGCTATCGAACGTTTGGGAGAAACGGAATTGGCAGTATCAAACATTGTAAGAAGTGTTTCCGCACTGTTTTCCGTTATCGTAAATGCGTTGGCAGGTGTCACCGGTTCTTTAGTGAGTAACCTGATTGGAGCAGGTGAAAAGAAAAAAGTTTTTCCGCTTTGCCATAAGATTATCCGTTTAGGATATGCGACAGGTATTCCACTGATTGCTTTAGCGTTGTTCTTTCACCAGCCCATTATAGGGGCTTATACGGAAAATCCCGGTATCGTACAGCTTGCATGGGCGCCTTTTCTTGTCATGCTGTTAAATTACTTCTTTGCACTACCCGGTTACGTCTATCTGAATGCCGCCACAGGAACGGGAGCGACACGGACAGTATTCATTTTTCAGGTGACAACTACGATTGCTTATCTGTTCTGCTTATGGGGATTAGATTCTTGTGATGTCACGTTAGCGACATATTGGGCTGTGGAATACTTATATGTGATACTGCTTGGTACACAATCCGTCATTTATCTTAAATATAAACAATACTAAGAACTGAAAGTTATGATGAGCAAGATATATCCCCGTAAGGGTGACACGCAAACCGTTTATTTGAACGCTGTCGTAAAAGACCCGTCTATCAAAATAGGCGACTATACCATTTACAATGATTTTGTTTCAGGCCCGTGTCTGTTTGAGCAAAACAATGTGTTGTATCACTATCCGATTAACCACGAACGGCTGATAATTGGAAAGTTCTGTTCTATTGCTTGTGGAGCAAAATTTCTGTTCAACTGTGCCAATCATACCCTAAAATCACTATCGACATACACATTTCCGCTGTTCTATGAAGATTGGGAATTGGATAAGGTAAATGTGGCTTCTGCTTGGGACAACAAAGGCGACATCGTGATAGGCAATGACGTGTGGATAGGATATGAAGCCGTAATTATGGCTGGTGTCCATATCGGTGACGGGGCTATTATTGGAACAAGGGCGGTTGTGACGAAAGATGTGCCACCCTATACCATTGTGGGTGGTGTCCCTGCCAAAGAGATACGAAAGCGGTTCAGTCCTGATATAATAAATCGGATGCAGGCTTTGAAATGGTGGGACTGGCCGGTAGATAAGATACGGGAGCTTTTGCCTTATCTGAAAGATGGACGTTGGGATAAATTACAGGCAGTATGAAGTCAATCAAGAATTTAATTTCACTCGGCTATTTGCTGATGGCATTATTGGTTATCGGCATAATGTATATTTGGTATAAAGAATGGTGCGATTTAGAGAAATTGGAAGTTCAGAATCGTCATATAGATACTTTTCGCCAAGAATCGCACGAAATATTTGTTCTTCTTATTGAACTTTCTTTATCGGGCGAAAGCGTATTGGAGTGGGATGATAAAGATTTGGAACATTACCATACACAACGTATGGCAATGGACAGTATGCTATGCCGCTTCAAAGCGATTTATCCGGCAGAGCGTATCGACAGCGTGCGCCAGCTTTTGGAAGATAAAGAGCGGCAGATGCGCCGGATTGTTCAGGTGCTTGACGAACAGCAGGTTCTCAACGAGAAGATAGCCCGTCAGGTACCTGTAATCGTGCAGAAAAGTGTGCAGGAACAGCCACAAAAACCGAAACGTAAAGGATTTCTCGGCATCTTCGGCAAGAAGGAAAAGCCAAAGCCAACCGTGACAACCACGATGCTTCGTTCCCTCAACCGGGACATGATAGCCGAACAACAGGCACAAAGCCGCCGTCTGTCGGAACACGCCGACAGTCTTGCGGCACGGAATGCGGAACTTAACCGGCAACTGCATGGGTTTATCCACCAGATGGATAAAAAGGTACAAGCAGACTTGCAAAAACGGGAAGACAAGATAACCGCCATGCGGGAACAGTCGTTTATGCAGGTCGGATGCTTGACCGGATTCGTCCTCCTGCTGTTGGTAATCTCATATATCATCATACACCGTAATGCCAATAGCATCAAGCGGTACAAAAGGAAAACGACTGATTTAATCGGGCAGTTGCAGCAGTCGGTAGAGCAAAACGAGGCACTGATAGCCTCCCGCAAGAAAGCGGTGCATACCATCACGCATGAACTGCGCACCCCGCTGACGGCGATAACCGGATATGCCGGATTGATGGAAAAAGAAAGTGACACGGATAAAACCGGAATGTATATCCGGAACATCCAGCAATCCTCCAATCGGATGCGTGAAATGCTCAACACATTGCTTGATTTCTTCCGGCTGGACAACGGCAAGGAACAGCCAAATTTGTCACATTGTAGGATTTCAGCAATCACGCACATCCTTGAATCGGAGTTTATGCCAATCGCCATAAGTAAAGGACTGACTTTGATTGTGGAGAGCCACACGGATGCGGTTGTCCTGACTGATAGGGAGCGCATCCTGCAAGTCGGGAATAATCTGTTGTCTAATGCCATCAAGTTCACGGATAACGGCAGCGTATCCATGACAACGGATTATGATAATGGTATGCTGAAACTTGTTGTCGAAGATACTGGTACGGGTATGACCGAAGAGGAACAGCAACGGGTGTTCGGCGCGTTTGAACGCCTTTCAAACGCCGTCACAAAAGATGGTTTCGGCTTGGGACTTTCCATCGTACAGCGCATTGTGGCGATGCTCGACGGGACTATCCGGTTGGAAAGTGATAAAGGCAAAGGCAGCCGTTTCACGGTGGAAATACCCGCACAGCCCGCCGAAGAACGACAGCCACAACAGACAGTCCGGAATTATACCCGCAACAATGATAAATACCATGATGTGATTGCCATCGACAATGACGGGGTGCTGCTCCTTATGCTGAAAGAAATGTTCAGTCAGGAGGAAATTCACTGTGATACCTGTACAGATGTAGCAAGTCTAATGGAATTGATACGGAAAAAGGAATACAGCTTACTTTTGACGGATTTGAATATGCCGGAGATAAACGGCATCGAGTTGCTGGAACTGCTACGTTCTTCTAATGTGGGCAATTCAAAAACTATCCCGGTAGTGGTGACAACCGCTTCGGGCAGTTGCAGCAAAGAGGAACTTATGGAACGTGGATTCGCCGGATGCCTGTTCAAACCGTTCTCCATATCGGAACTGTTGGAGATTTCAGACAAATGCGCCATAATTATGACGCAGGATGAAATGCTCGATTTTTCCACCCTGCTTTCCTACGGCAATGAATCCGTCATGCTGGAGAAGCTGATAGCGGAAACAGAAAAGGAAATGCAGGCGGTTAGGGATGCGGAACAAAATAAAGACCTGCAAAAGCTGGATGCCCTGACACACCATCTGCGCAGCTCATGGGAGATACTCCGTGCCGACCAGCCGCTGAGAGAACTTTATAAACTGCTGCATGGAAGTACAGTCCCTGATTGCAAAGCATTACACAATGCCGTGACTGCCGTACTGGATAAAGGTTCGGAAATCATCCGACTGGCAAAAGAAGAAAAGAGAAAATATGATAATGGATAAGACAAAAATCATTGTGGTGGAGGACAACATCGTGTATTGCGAGTTTGTCTGTAACCTGTTAGTACGGGAGGGATTCCGTACTGTGCAGGCTTTCCACCTCTCGACTGCGAAGAAGCTGTTGCAACAAGCGACAGAAGAAGACATAATAGTTTCCGACCTGCGTCTGCCCGACGGCGACGGCATCGACCTTTTACGCTGGATGCGCAAGGAAGGGATGATGCAACCGTTCATCATCATGACCGACTACGCCGAAGTGAACACGGCGGTGGAAAGCATGAAACTCGGCTCGCTGGACTACATACCCAAGCGGCTTGTGGAGGACAAACTCGTCCCTCTGCTCCGCTCTATATTGAAAGAACGGAATGCCGGGCGAAACCGTATTCCCGTGTTCCCCCGCAACAGTCCGGCGTTTCAAACAATCAGGAAACGCATAAGACTGGTAGCCCCCACCGACATGAGCGTGATGATATTCGGCGAGAACGGCACGGGCAAGGAACATATAGCCCGACAGCTTCACGATAAGAGCAAACGGGCAGGAAAACCTTTCGTGGCGGTGGACTGCGGTTCACTCACTAAAGAGCTTGCTACCTCGGCATTCTTCGGACACATAAAAGGAGCTTTCACGGGTGCGGACAATCGCAAAAAAGGCTATTTTTACGAGGCGGAAGGCGGTACGCTGTTCTTGGATGAGGTTGGCAATCTTGCAATGGAAACCCAGCAGATGTTACTTCGAGCCATACAGGAACGGAGATACCGCCCGATAGGTGATAAGACGGATAAAAGTTTCAATGTCCGCATCATCGCCGCCACCAACGAGGATCTGGAGGCGGCTGTGAACGAAAAGCGTTTCCGGCAAGACCTGTTATATCGTCTGCATGACTTTGAAATAACCGTTCCGCCGTTACGTGACTGTCAGGAGGACATCATGCCGTTGGCGGAGTTTTTCCGTGAGATTGCGAACAAAGAACTGGAATGCGGCGTTATCGGATTTGACGGGGAAGCCAAAAAGACATTGCTGACCCATGCATGGCCGGGCAATGTCCGTGAGCTTCGGCAGAAAATCATGGGCGCGGTGTTGCAGGCGCAGACCGAGCTTGTCACAAAAGAGCATCTGGAACTTGCCATGACGAAACAGACCTCGCCCGTCAGCTTCGCCCTGCGCAACGACGCGGAAGATAAGGAGCGTATCTTACGTGCGTTGAAGCAGGCGAACGGGAACCGCAAGGTTGCCGCCGAACTGCTCGGGATAGGACGTACGACGCTGTACAACAAACTGGAAGAATATGGATTGAAGTATAAATTTCAGCAACCATAGCTGGTAATTTATTAATAATGAAATGAATGCTCAATTTTACAAGTTATTCGGTATTGATGAAAAGGATCAACAGCATATATTGGAAGTTTTAGCTTAAAAGAGAGACATTCAGTAAATGTCTTTAAAATCCGATAGACATAGGCCCCCAAAATACTGACTATAAAATTTCGCATCGGAATGAGGTTGCCATTCCGATGCGGTTATATTACGTTACGACTGTAATAATTCTATTTGACATTATTCGTCAGCCATCCCTTAGCCACTTCTGTTAGTCGGTATTGTTGTTTGGGATGCTTTGGCTGATTTGGATAAAGCCGTTCAATCAATCCTTCTTGTAATGCGGAAGTAATATAGCTCTCACGAAAATACTTTAAGTCTTTAATATCACATACATCCGCCATATTCCTCATTGTCATGTAAGAATCTCCCATTTTTTGAATGAGCAATTCCACTTGAGGAGTACTTAGGGGATGCTTAGGGGGTGCTTGAGGGGTACTTAGGGGGTACTTGCCCTCCTCTGTTATCTTTTTGTCCTCTTTATCATTCTCTATGATATCGGATTTGAAATCAGGTCGTTTGAACGTGATAGTAACGAAACCTCCATCCGAAGACCATGTGGGAGTTTCCACTCCTTGCGCCTGGCAAGCATCCATGATACGCCTTGCACCGCTATTTTAATCAATTCAGCACAAAGCTTGAGAATCTGTTGTTTATGGCGTATTTTCAAAAAATAATGTTATCTTTGCAATTTGGAAGTGATTTAATAGTAATGACCTGCAAAATAAGAACTGTAACTAGATCATTATACAAAAGTATTAGATATGCTTACAGCTTCCTTAGGTCAAATGTATACAATCATTAAACTCAACAAATGAAAAAAGCATACCATTTAAAGCAATTGTATCTTAACTCTTTTAGAAATAGATCAAGGGCTAGTGCAATAAATTCCTTAAAATCATTGCCAGGGGTCGTTGAGATAAGAGATGTAGTTGATTGTATCAAGAGAATATATACAACTATACCAACAGATATTGAAGGAATACTATATCCAAAGACTCTTGATGAAATATGCAATAAACCTTCGAAATTTTTTCGTCCAAGTTCTATTATAGAGGAATTAAACTGGGTGCTTGCCTATATGAGAGGACATTGGGATACACTCGAATGGTTTTCAAATAAAAAGATTGACTTCGAAAATTATTTTTTGCTAGGAGATTATACTCAATGCCATTCGTTGTTGAATGAGATAAAGGATAAAATAGGCGTATCCCTTTGGTACTATGAAGCAAAGAGCTTGTTATTTGAGTATGAAGGAAAATCTAAGGATGGACTTACCTATATTTCAGAAATTCTGCATGAATGTTCAAATAACAATAATTATTTGTTGTCATTATTGTATAACTTATATGAACGATGCCACAAGAGAGTATCTCCTTTCAAATATGATGAAGACCTAAATGCATTATACAAGCGAAATAGAACAGAACTTCATGAGGATTATTACCAATACGTATTGTATAGATTAAACTACTATAACCAGTACCAGAATACCGATTTATCTTTGCCTATAATGTTTGAATCGCTATCGGCATTGGTTGATCGCTATCTGATGGTGGTATCAATAATAAAAAGTGCTTTAATTCAAATACCAGATGACACAATTATACGGTCAAAGGGGTGTTACTTGTATGGAAAGACTAAAGATAGAGCTTTGATCTCTGTGATGGCTTTGGGAAATAGAAAAATAGATAATTATGTTAATGAGAGCATTATAAGAATGTTG
>OLZI01000077.1_pt1 | contig 63645 bp, 46 predicted proteins | sample 1674061 | NCBI WGS metagenome assembly OLZI01 (sample SAMEA103958139, study PRJEB25191) | human gut metagenome | biome: human-associated habitat [ENVO:00009003]; feature: intestine environment [ENVO:2100002]; material: feces | place: Germany | collected 2013/2015 | reverse complement strand
CGGGCCCCCGTCAATTCCTTTGAGTTTCACCGTTGCCGGCGTACTCCCCAGGTGGGATGCTTAATGCTTTCGCTTAGCCGCGGCACGCCAGGCGCGCCACAGCGGGCATCCATCGTTTACCGCGCGGACTACCAGGGTATCTAATCCTGTTCGATACCCGCGCTTTCGAGCTTCAGCGTCAGTTACGCTCCCGCCAGCTGCCTTCGCAATCGGGGTTCTTCGTCATATCTAAGCATTTCACCGCTACACGACGAGTTCCGCCGGCGTTGCGCGCACTCAAGTGGGGCAGTTCGCGCTGCAGTGCAGACGTTGGGCGCCTACATTTCACAACACGCTTACCTCACGGCCTACGCTCCCTTTAAACCCAATAAATCCGGATAACGCCCGGACCTTCCGTATTACCGCGGCTGCTGGCACGGAATTAGCCGGTCCTTATTCGCGCGGTACCTGCAGACCTCCAGCACGTGGAGGGTGTTATCCCCGCGCAAAAGCAGTTTACAACCCATAGGGCCGTCATCCTGCACGCTACTTGGCTGGTTCAGACTCTCGTCCATTGACCAATATTCCTCACTGCTGCCTCCCGTAGGAGTTTGGACCGTGTCTCAGTTCCAATGTGGGGGACCTTCCTCTCAGAACCCCTACTGATCGTAGGCTAGGTGGGCCGTTACCCCGCCTACTACCTAATCAGACGCATCCCCATCCATGTCCGCGAAGCTTTACTCCAATTCAGATGTCCTCATCGGAGACCATGGGGAGTTAGTCCGCCTTTCGACGGGTTATTCCCCAGACATGGGCAGGTTGGATACGCGTTACTCACCCGTGCGCCGGTCGACGCCTAGGGAAAGCAAGCTTTCCCTATCGTTTCCCCTCGACTTGCATGTGTTAAGCCTGTAGCTAGCGTTCATCCTGAGCCAGGATCAAACTCTCCATTGTAAAATATCCGTTTGACTTCCCTTACGAAAAGGGAAAGACTTTGTCTCTGTTCTCAAGGACGCTCATCCAAATATACCGAAGATTGGGCTCAAAGCACCTGTTCCAAAAAATTGGACGGCTCTTCTTCTTTACCCGGATGCGACCTGGCCAAAATGATCAGGAAGCATCCGCTTCTTGTACTACTCTCTGTCTTATGTAAATCTCTTCAAAGATCGCTTATCTTTATCGCTCTCCCTTTCTCGGCGTATGCTTTGTTCGGAAAAGCGGGTGCAAAGGTACGGCGTTTTTTAATACCCTCCAAATGTTTCGAAAGAAAAGTTTGCGAAAGCTGGCAATTTTTCGTATTGTTTTACAAAATAAGGGCAAAAAGAGGGTATTTTTGGGGAAAAGGCAGGAAAAAGGGGATATTCAGGGAGCACGACCACCTTGTCATGGAGGCGGCCTGGGAGGCAAAACGGGGCCATATCGTGGGAAAACGATGCCTTGGAGGGGCGAAACAAGGGCAGGAGAACAGAGAAAATGGGGCGAGACGGACGGAAACAAGAGCCTCTTACGACTGGGAAGCTATTTTCTCCTTATTATATATATAGCGCAGGGAAGGCGAAAGTGGCCGTTGTGGGCAAAAGCACCCCCTCCTGCCCTCTTGGGGAAGGCCAAAAACCCATCGCCCATTCTTCGGGATGGTCTCGGGATGGGTTCGGGACAGAAAGCCGCACGCGAACAAGCAAATTTCTCATACAAGCCAGGCAACAGGACCACCGCACTCGAATAGGCTCAAAAGTGGGGTAAAAAATGAATATAACTTCAAAGGCCAATGAAGTTAACTTCGTGGGCCGATGAAGTTAACTTCGTAGCCCAATGAAGTTATATTCATTTTTAGGGGCAGTTAGGAAGGGTATTTTCCCCTCTATTGCGCACCATGCCAAACCGCCATGTTTTTATGGAGCCAAACGAGCAGAACCAAGTTTGTTTGGCTGCTGATATGCAAGAGCAGCTGCTACGCGCTCATCCCTTTGAAGGCACAATAGAGGAAAGTAGCCAAGATAAGGAGGAGGATTGCGACGACACAAAACAGCACCACGACCCGACGGGTGAGCGACGAAGCGTGGGTGGAAGAAGGCGTGGGCGACGATGGGTGCGAAGAACTGGACAAAGGGCTGTACGAGGGCGCAGGCTTTGTCTTTGGTCGCTGCGGAGAAGCTGAACCGGAGGACTTCGTGTCCTGCTGGCCCAGAATCGGCGTGGCGATGGTAGCCACCGTTCCACAATAGGGACAACGGGATCGGATCGTGGTTCCAGGATTGGTATCCACCACATAGAGTTGGTGGCATTGCTTGCACGTGACTTGATATTGCATTGCTTCGATTTTTATTGTCATTAACTACTCTGTCTCGCTATTTACCATAGGGATATTCCTCTATCTCCCATTCTTGGAAAGGCAGGAAACCCTCTACCCACTGGGGGCGGACCTCCTCCCCTTCCCCACCCTGTGGATTGGAGACCGCCACTCCCATAAGCCTCACGGATCGCGTCTTATACTCCGTCTGGCGGAGCAGGCGTTTGGCAAGCGGCAGGATGTCGTCCTTGGTCTGGATGGCAGCCGGCTGCGTCAGACTACGCGTCACCTGTGTCATATCGCCCCACTTCATCTTGAGTGTGAGCGTATGGCCGAGAAATCCACTCTTGGCGATACGCTGTTCCAATTCCAAGACGAGGTGGTAGAGCTCGATGAGGATAGCGGACGAGAGGCGGAGATCCTCCAGGAAGGTCTGCTCGCAGCCCACCGACTTGCGGTCGTGGTCAGTGACGACGGGACGCAGGTCGATGCCCCGGGCGAAATCGTAGTAGATATAGCCCGCCTTGCCAAACACCTGGACGAGGTGCTGGCGCGAGACGCGACGGAGTTGTGCCCCCGTGAAGATACCCATCTGGTGCATCCGAACTGCCGTCTTGGGTCCTACGCCCCAAAACTGCTCTATCCGCAGACTGTCGATAAAGTCCTGTGCCTTAGCCGGATGGATCACGAAGAGTCCATCGGGCTTGCGATAGTCGGAGGCTACCTTGGCCAGAAACTTGTTGTAGCTCACACCAGCCGATGCCGTCAGCCCCGTCTCCTCGACGATGCGCTGCTTGATCTCGCGCGCCACATCCGTCGCCAGCGCGACCCCGTGGCGGTTTTCTGTCACATCGAGGAAAGCCTCATCAATGGATAGCGGTTCCACCAGATCGGTATAGTCGAGGAAGATCCTATGCACCCGCCCCGAGATTTCCTTGTAACGGTCGAAACGGGGCGTGACGATCCGCAGTTGTGGACAGCGCCGCTTGGCCGTGGCAATAGGCATGGCGGAATGGACCCCATACTGACGCGCCTCATAGCTGGCAGTAGAGACCACACCACGAGGCCCGTCAAACCCCACAGCCAACGGCAGTCCGCACAGGGACGGATCGTCGTGCTGCTCCACGGAGGCGAAGAACGCATCCATGTCGATATGGATAATCTTTCGTTGAGACATCTCGACGGGCAAAGTTATCAAAAAATCGGGACTGGCCAAAGGTTGCAGAGAGGAAAAACTCTATTTTCATCAGCAACGAAAGGCTACGCGATGCACTATAGGCTGCATCACTCCCTGGCCCCAGCACGCATCTTCCTCATCCACACCATGAACCACAGAGCAGTAGCCAGTCCCACGCCTCCGCCAATAGCATAGCCCACGACAGAAGGCAGGGCGAAAGCATTATTGCTCACCATGAGGAAGGAGACACAGACGACGGTCATAAACAAGGCGGGGACAAGGGTGAGGACGTATGCCTTCTTCTCCTGCGCGAGATAGACCGTGAGGGTCCACAGGGTGAAGACCGCCAGCGTCTGATTGGCCCACCCGAAATATTTCCATATCGTATTGAAACCATCGGGGTTTTGGATCTGCCAGACCAGCAGAGCGAGCGAAACAGCAAAGACGGGCACGCAGATATAGATGCGATTGATCTTCTTGCGCTGGCTGAGACGAAAGGCTTGGGCGATGATCAGGCGGGCCGACCGAAAGGCCGTGTCTCCCGTCGTAATCGGGACTGCCACCACACCGAATGTTTTCCCTTAAACGATTGCGCATGTTTTTCGTCTAATACTTTAGATAAGTTTAGGATCTTTCACCAAGTATTACCCATCATTATCTACCAGCAATGAAACATGTAACAATAAAAGACATCGCACAATCGCTGCACATATCGGTTTCGACCGTATCACGGGCGCTTACCGACGACAAAAACATACGTCGCGAAACGCGAGAGGCTGTGCTGCACGAGGCAGATCGGCTTGGCTATCGTCGCAATCCTGTGGCATTGAACCTCAAGACAGGACGCACCAACACAATAGGCGTAATCGTACCAGAGATGCACACGCCATACGCCTCGCAGGTAGTGGCTGGCATACAGAGCATACTCTTCTCCAACCATCAGAAGGTGGTCATGGCCGAATCGGACGAGGACCACGAGCGTGAGGGAGAGCATTTGAAGATGATGGAGGATTTTATGGTTGACGGACTTATTGTGAGCATCTGCAGCTACAAGCATAATGTCGATACGTATCGCCGACTTGCCAAAGAAGGCATGGCCATTGTCTTCTACGACCGCATTCCTCACGGGATGGAAGATATGACGCAAGTGCTGGTGGACGACAACAATGACGCTTTTTTTATGACGGAACACCTGATACGCCTTGGTCGCCAACGCATAGCTTATCTCTATGGGCCTGACAACGTGTATAATACCATGGAGCGCGGTCGTGGCTATCGCGAGGCCATGGAGAAGTTCCGCCTATACGACCCTCAACTTATCATCAAGACAGGAATGACGTTTGCTGATGGTGCGGCAGCAGTAGATCGTCTTGTGCAACAAGGCGTGGACTTTGATGCAGTGTATGCCTTCACCGACACGCTTGCCATAGGCGCCATGAACCGCCTGCGCGAGCTTGGACGTCGCGTACCAGAGGATGTGGCTGTGGCTGGATTCTCGGGGACAGAACTATCGACCATCGTATTTCCACAACTCACTACCGTCGAGCCTCCTCTGATGGAGATGGGAAGATGCGCCGCTGAGCTTGTGCTTGAGAAGGTGCGCAATCCCGAGGCGGAGAACAGAAAGGTTGTCTTGCGTACGGCTATGAAATACCGGGGTTCTACTGGGGAGTAGGAGATAAGACTCTGTACCTTACCTTCCCAATGGATCCCCCGATTTAAAACGTTTGCAGATTTTGGGAACGTTTGCGGAAACGTTCCCATTTTTTTCATAAAACATTTCTTTTCCTAATTTTTTTTTTTGTCCTAACTTTGTAAGCGAGAAGAGAAAAAAATCCAATAATTAGTAACTAACAACTTTGAAATAAAAATGACAGCAAACACAATCAAATCGTATTCCTTCGACCGCAACTCGGTCAAGGCAGGCATCCTTCATTTCGGTGTAGGCAACTTTCATCGTGCTCATCTCGAATACATGACAAGCCATCTGCTTGAAGATCCCACCCAGCACGGCTGGGGCATCTGCGGGGCAATGATACTGGAGAGAGACGAACCGCTGTACAAGGCACTCAAGGCGCAGGATGGCGAATACACACTTACCGTATGTGGGCGCGACGGTAACAACGAGGTTTACCGTCTTGGGGCTCTTGTAGAACTGTATTGGGGCATTGAGGAGAAGAACTCCATACTCAACAAGATAGCCGACCCTGACATCCGTATCATCACGCTCACCATCACCGAGGGTGGATATAACATCTCACGCCAGACTGGCGAGTTTATGCTCGACAATCCGCAGGTGGTCCACGATCTGGAGCATCCAGACGACCCGCAGACTGCATTCGGTTATGTGGCCGAGGGACTTCGTCGCCGCGTGGCCTCAGGCTCAGGCCCTATCACCATCCTCTCTTGTGACAATCTTCAGCACAATGGCAATACGGCCCGCTGCGCTTTCATGTCGTTTGTAGAGGCGCAGGACAAGGAGCTTGCGGCATGGATGGAGGAGAACGTGACTTTCCCCAACTCTATGGTCGATCGCATCACTCCAGCCACACATCCCGAGGACATCAAGCGACTCAACGAGGAGAATGGCACAGAGGACAAGGCGCCTGTATATTGTGAGGACTTCATACAGTGGGTCGTCGAGGACAACTTTGCTGCTGGTCGCCCCGCATGGGAGAAAGTCGGCGCACAGATGACAGACGACGTCACTGCTTTTGAGAACATGAAACTCTCTCTTCTCAACGCCTCTCACACATTGCTTTCCTACCCTTCTTTCCTCTATGGCTACCGCAAGGTGGACGCTGCCATGCACGACGAGCGTATAGCCAAGTTTGTGCGTCAGTTTATGGACATCGACATCACTCCCTACGTACCGGCTCCCAAGGACACAGACCTTGAACTCTACAAGCAGACTCTCTGCGAGCGTTTCGGCAACCGTTCCGTCAGCGACCAGGTGGCTCGTCTTTGCTTCGACGGAGCATCGAAGTTTCCTGTGTATGTGATGCCCAACCTTGAAAAGATGATCAGCGATGACAAACAGCTCATCCGCGTGGCATATCTATTCGCAGCCTATCGCCACTATCTCAAATATCACACGGACGACAATGGCGAGCAGTTTGAAGTAGCCGACCCGTGGCTTACAGCCAACGACCAGCAGCTTATCGCAAGCAATGAGCCTCTTGACTTCCTTGCCCTTTCTCCGTTCCGAAGCACCGACCTGCGTGAGGCCGACAACTTCACACAGCCCTACCTGCAGATGGTAGAGAGCATCAAGAACGAGGGAGCGATGAAGACCCTCGAGAAAATATTGTAAAAACAAGTTAGTTGCTATGAGGTGGGGCAATCCCTCGTCCCACCTCATAGGACTCCCCACAGCAACCATCTCACCCAAAACTAACATCCGTATGAAAACGCTAAGCCTAAAGACCACAGGACCTTTCCTGCTGCTCACGTTCATCTATTTCATAGTTGGTTTTCTTACTACTGTCAACGGTCAGTGTCAAGGACCACTCAAGATAGCGTTCCTCTCCGATGCCACCACCATGCGCAACTCACTGACCACCCTCATATCCTTCGCCTTCTTCCTTGGCTATCTGCTCAACAGTTCGCGCACAGGACGAATGCTCAACCTCATTGGCTACAAGCGCACACTTATCCGCTCGCTGATCGTGATGGTCGGAGGCTTGTTGTTCTACACAGCCTCTGCTTTTTGCGCGGAGTATGCCGGCGAAGCTGGTATTGTAGTAAGTGGCGACTTCGTGCCGTTTGGCTATTTCGTATTTCTCATGGGGTCATTTCTTATGGGCACAGCTGCGGCCATGCTCCAGGTGGTCATCAATCCATATATCGCAGCCTATCCGTTGCCTGGCACAAGTGCGGTACAGCGAATGAACTTCACCTGTGCCGTCAACTCATTTGGCACGACCATAGCCCCTCTCTTTGTCACTGGTATCATGTTCGCGGGAGTGCCTCTCGACAGCGTCACCGCATCGCAGCTCACCCTACCCTTCATACTCATGACGCTCTGTATTGTCGTCACCACAATGACCACACGCCGACTTGCCCTGCCCGACATCGAGGGCACACGTTCTTCGTCGGCTGAAACCGACAAAGGAACATCTACTGGAGAAAAAACAAAAAGCGTATGGTCGTTCCGCAATCTAAAGTATGGGGTCATAACCATTTTCTTCTACGTGGGAACGGAGGTGAGCATTGGCAACAACATCAACTTGCACGCTATGGAACTCACTGCCAGCGGAGCTGCTCTGTCGCCTGCCCTGCTTGCCACAATCTACTGGGGCGGTTTCCTAGTCGGTCGTATGGTTTCTGCCTCCATGAAAAACATAAAACCACGTCCGATGCTCATCACCGTCACGCTTGGCGCCATAGCGCTCATGACTGCCGCCATGCTGACGGAAAACCTTTGGCTTCTTGCCTCGGTAGGGCTTTTCCATTCCGTCATGTGGAGCTGTGTGTTTACCCTGGCCGTTGATGGTCTTGGCGAATACACGTCGCGTGCCTCGGGCGTGTTTATGATGGGCGTGTTTGGAGGAGCCGTATTCCCTGTGCTTCAGGGAATGCTTGCCGACTGGATAGGCTCCTGGCAGTTCACATGGGTTGTGGCGCTTTTCTGTGAGTTTGTTTTGCTGTGGTACGGACTGAGAGGGTATAGAAAGTGAACACCATGACCATCTTTTTCTGATCTCACACGAATTGCTGGAAAGGTCTTGGGTAAAACTACCCTATAAAAGCACCTTACCAAGCCCTGCTTTACAAGGGAGACCCTCTTATTTTTTCAAGTACACTTGAATTTTTGCCCATCTTTGGCTATTTTTTCAAGTGTACTTGAATTTTTCTTCGTATCTTTGCAGCACAAGTCAACCCATCAAGAAATACGTTATGGACAATAGGCTGGAAAAAATAGAAAAGGTATAGAGAACATCCAAGCCTGGCGTCTGGAGGAGTTTCTTGGTCATTGAAAAAATGGACAGCGTGGAATAATGCACTAAAAACTCAGTTGTTCCATTTTTATTGTTATTTGATTTGCTATTTTGTGTCATTTTACCTAACTTTGCACACAAATATAATGTCCCATTGCAGATTGTCGACATGGAGTTGTCGGCGTTAATCGGCGGCGGGACGGCTTTTTAGAGAATAGGCGTTTACTAACGTTTGCTTCTGACGAGTTGAAACTTAGGAACTTTCAAATGGAGAGTCAGAGGGAGATGGCGGTGGATGCTTACGATGGCGTGTATATACGCAAGCACAAGTGTACCCTTTCCTTGAAGGAAGGGTGCGCTCTGTGCTATACATATATACCACGTTGGCGTAGGTGTGTCCCCTTGCTTCTGTCCTTGTTTTCCACGGTATCCTAAGACCGCAACTCACAGGGACAATAAAAGGAGTAATGACCCCTACGCCAATTTCTTTTGAATCGCCCTAACTCTATTATTCATCTTCTGCTTTGGGGGTTGGCAGTAAACACGGGGACACCTTCAAAGTTAGTTTGATTGCGTGTTCTTTAGAAACGCGCATGGACAAGAATAAACTGAAACAGAAGATAGAAGAACTAGAGGGACTTACGAACGAGGAGAAATCAGAGTTGATCAAGCTGCTTCGTTCGCAAAAGAAGTATGGTTTGGTTTGGGAGGACAAGCCCGAAGATGCTGAGCAAAGAATGGTCAACGAGCAGCCTGTGCTTGTTGAAGTGTCTGAACGCGCCATCATCAGTGATGATGCTGAGGCTCCCAACCATATTCTCATTGAAGGCGATAACCTCGAAGCCCTTACAACCCTTAGTTATACTCACTCAGGGAAGATTGATGTTATCTATATCGATCCTCCTTATAATACGGGTAACAAGGATTTTGTTTATAACGACTCGTTTGTAGATAAGGAAAATAGATATCGCCATTCTCTGTGGCTTTCATTTATGCGCAAGCGCTTGGTTTTGGCAAAAAGACTATTGAAAGAAAAAGGGTTTATATTTATTTCTATTGATGATAATGAAGAAGCTCAGCTCAAATTGCTATGCGACGAAATCTTTGGAGAGAAGAATTGTCGCAATGTCATTAATACTAGACGTCTAGATAAAAATCTTTCTCAGCAATTCATAAAGAAAGGCATAAAGTCTTTAGCTGTAGGATGTGAGTATATTTTAGTTTATTCTGTGACGGAAGAAGCTAATTTCTATCCTATAATGCGTGAAAGTTCAGATGAAAGAAAAGATTATGGTTATTGGAAAGGATTTTGGAATGCTGCTGATAGACCTACTATGCGCTATGAATTGTGCGGTTTTAAACCCACGAGTGGACAATGGAAATGGAAGAAAGAAAAAGCTTTGGAAGCGGTTAAAAATTATGAAGCTTTTTTGAAGACTCAAGAAGAGAATCTAACATTGACTTTGGAGGATTATTGGAAACAAACAGGAAAATGTTTGAAATTTATTCGGCGTAGATATGAAAATACTAAAGGGAAGAATATGGGTGTTGAACATTGGGTTGAGCCTTCTGAAGGAATATTGCGAACGAGTAATTGGACGGATATAATAACAACTGAGACGGCGTTGAATATGCAATTAAACTTTTCATCACCTAAGAGCATAAAGTTAATCAAGGAAGTGTTAAGGTTTTCAAATGAAAGTAATGACATTACCATCCTCGACTTCTTTGCAGGCTCAGGCACAACTCTCCATGCCACAATGCAGTTGAATGCCGAAGATGGCGGGCATCGCCAATGTATCTTAGTGACCAACAACGAGAATGGAATTTGTGAGAATGTGACTTACGAGCGAAACCGTCGGGTTATACAGGGCTATACAACTCCTAAGGGAGAGGATGTCCCTGGCTTGACTCGCAACAACCTCCGTTACTACAAGACGAAGTTTGTGCCTCGTGACAAATCGCCGAAGAATTTGCGTCGTTTGATGGAACTATCCACCGATATGCTCTGCATTCACAACGATACTTACATCGAAAAAACATTCGCAGGAAAGCGCATCAATAACAAGATTGCTCGATATTTTGAGAGCAATGATGGCAGCAAGCGAATATTGGTGATTTATCTTGATGAGGCTATCCAGGCAATGGTGGAGTTAATCAAACGAGAAGCAACCATGAAGAAAGCCAAGTTGATGGTCTATGTCTTCTCACCGAATGGCTACGCCTACGATGACGACTTTGAAGATGTAGCCGATAAGGTGAAGCTCTGTGCCATTCCCGACGCCATCCTAAACGCGTACAGAAGAGTGCTGCCCAAGCGTAAGCCGCAATATCTGAAAGAAGCCCTTGAGGAGATGGAACACGAGGAAGCACGGGCGAAGAACCGACAGACCGAATTGAACTTTAGTGAGACAGAAGAAAAAACAGAAAAAGGAGGTGAAGCATGAAACAGATACAATACCAACAGAAAGCGGTCAAGGAATTGGTTGACAAGACCAGCGAATTATTGTCGCTACCGGGCACGCGCCACACGCTTGTGTTCAAAGCACCAACGGGAGCAGGCAAGACGGTAATGGCTTCAGAAATGTTGCTCCGACTCAACGCAGAGCTGGGCGAGCGCACCGACGTCCCATATAAAGAGGTGGCATATATTTGGATTGCTCCCAACAAGCTTCATGAGCAGAGCTACTTCAAAATGAAATCCTTCTTTACGGAAGGACAGGAATTGCATCCCGTCATCTATGATGACCTCGACCATTCCGCCGAGGGCTATATCCATCCGGGTGAGATTCTTTTTGTCAACTGGGAGAGTATCAATAAGGATAATGCCGTGATGATACGAGACACCGAACAGAGTGCTTCCCTCTATGACCTCACTCGCAGGACACAAGAAGAGCAAAGCATTCCTATCATCGTTATCATTGACGAGGAGCACATGTTTGCCAGTAAACTGGCAAACAAGACAGAAAAGGTGCTGAAAAACATCAACTCCAAAGTGGAGATACGCATTTCTGCCACGCCGGAGACAAAGGGTGAAATACAAGTCACAGTGCCCCGAGACATGGTTGTGAAGGAAGGAATGATCAAGCAAGGCGTGGTACTGAACCCTGCCCTTGACTTCAACGACCCAAACGGTTCGTTGAATCAGCATCTGGTGAACCTTGCCTTGAAGAAACGGGAAGAGTTGGCTGAGGCTTATCGCAAGATAGGTGTTCATATCAATCCTCTGCTGCTTATTCAGTTGCCTAATGATAAAGATAAGATGGATAAGGATGATGAAAGCATCAAGGAAGAGGTGATGCAATATCTGGATACCATTAAGAATATCAATGTTGACGATGGCAAGTTGGCGATATGGCTCAGCAACGAAAAGGAGAATCTGGATGGTATAGAGAAACCGGATAATCTGACCGAGGTGTTGCTCTTCAAGCAGGCCATCGCTTTGGGATGGGACTGTCCTCGTGCTGCTGTGCTCCTCATCTTCCGAAAGATAGAGAGCTTCACCTTCACCGCTCAGACCGTGGGACGGATCCTCCGCATGCCAGAGCAGCATTTCTATGAGGACGACCGATTGAATTGGGGCAATGTCTATACCAATCTCAGCAAAGACATCATTGAGATAGTAAAAGATGATATGGACTACATGACCAACATCCATGCCATGCGCCGCGAGAACCTATGCAATGTGGTGCTACGCTCAGAATATTGTGAGAAACCAGCCATCGCCCGAAAGCGACTGGGACCAGATTTCAAGGGTGTGCTCGCCAGAGTGTTTGAGGATGTACTCTTAGTGAAGAATCGCCAGTTGTCTCTTTTCACAATAGATGACTTGGAGGGTAATGTGGATGATGAAGATACAGAGGATGTTGAGGCCGCGATGAACATTTATGCCCAAAACAGAAAGGCATGTGAGGACAAGATTACCTTTAAGGTAAGAAGCATTGGTATCGATTTGATAGAGGATGTCAGCATCACGGGCGAGACTGGTGAGACGCATGTGGAAAAGAAGGCAAGATATGTCCGCACGATGCAGGAATTGAACAATTCATTCAATGCTTTCTGTGCCAAGTGTATTGGTTCGAAGTTTGAGAAAGTAAGTGTCACGACATTGGCTTTTGCCCTGAAGGAACTAATGGAAGACCTGTTTGAACTCTTCGAGACGGATGCCGTGAAGGTGATTCTTTATCATGGTAACAAGGAGGTATTTGCTGATTTGATAGACCGTGCCTTGAATCGTTATCAGAAGATTCTAGAGGAACGTCAGAATCAGCAAAACGAAAAGTACTACAAGACGTATGACTGGGAGGTGCCTGTGGAACGACTCTATAGGGAAGAAAGCCATCGCGTCAAGAATGAGGTACGCGAACACGCTCTTTTGCCATTTGTAGAACTAAAGAATGTTTCTAAACCAGAGGAACGTTTCGAGTCGTTCTTAGAAAACAACAAGGAGTATATCGATTGGTGGTATAAGAATGGTGATGCTGGCAGGCAGCATTATGCCATCAGCTATGAAAACAAAGCTGGTCACAAGTCGCTCTTTTACGTCGATTTCGTCATCCGCATGAAGAATGGACAGATATTCCTCTTCGACACCAAAAGTGCGGGGAGCGACCCAGATGCCGTGGAGAAGCACAACGCCCTTATCGACTATATGGCAAGTGAGGAAAACATGGATAGACATTTGAAGGGTGGCATTATCATCGAGAGAAACAATAACTGGAAATATTGTCCGCTAAAGATAGACAACACTACTGACATCGTGGAGTGGGACAGTTTTTACCCTAAAGAGTACAAAAAATAAACTGAGAAACTATGGCAAAAGGTTTGGACGGAAAATTCTTGCACTATGGCATCCGAAAGGAAGACCTCGAACTGATTAGGACGCTCTGTGAGAAGCACGACATAGACTTTGACTGGATGAGCGAGGAGATACTTCGTAAGTATCATGCCGCCAAGGTCGAGAGAATAGAGATGAATGACGAGGAAACAGAGAAAATCATCGCCGAGGCAATAGCACTTGTCAAATAAAGGGAGGATGGATTATGATTATCAAGCGAATCAAGACCAAAAACTATAAGACTTACCTCAGCCTTGACCTCGATTTATCGGTGAAGCCAGACCAGCCTATCATTTTGATTGGCGGTATGAACGGTGGTGGCAAAACCACACTGTTTGAGGCTATCTGCGGGGCACTCTATGGGTTGAAGATAAAGAACAAAGCGCATTTTCAGGAGTTGCTGAACAATGGAGCCATAGGCAAAGTGGAGCCCATCATCGTACTCGAACTAACCTTCGAGGGCATGGTGCTGGGACGAATGCAAGAATATCTGCTGCGTCGCACCTATAAGCTCAATCCTGCAGACAAGCCTGTAGAAAACGTACTGCTCAACATGGACGGCACTCCTTTCTCGTATGGCACGGCTACGCCACCACAGCAGCGCGCCATCAATGAGCAGCAGGTCAACAAAATCATCAAGGCAAATCTACCGCAGGAACTTAGCAAGTATTTTCTCTTCGACGCCATGCAGTCGAGCGAACTCTTGAAGGAGAATGTTTTCGCCCAAATCATCAAGGACAACATCCAAAATGTGATGGGATTTAATAAATATCTCCAGATGAAGAATGCCGCAGAGCATCAGCAACAGGAGTGGGCAGCAAGAAGGCTGGAAGCACAGAAGGAGGCAGAAGAGTATAACGGACTTTGCGAGCAACGTAATCAGTTGGTGGAATTGCAGGAGGAAAACGCCAAATTGCAAGACGACAAATACAAGTATCTTACTTCCATTCAGAGGGAATATGACGCAGCCAAGGAAGGCGCTAAAGAATCTGCCGAAACTGAGAGAAAGATACAAGAACTGGAGGCGAGCGTAAAGGACACGCAGGAGTTATCAAAGCGATATAACACCCAGCTGAAACATGTGGTGGAAACTTTAGAGATCAATGTCTTCTTTCCAAAACTCGCACAGGGAATAACCAACGAGGTGAATGATATCATCCGACAAAAAGAAGCCTTGAAACAGGAGCGCGAGGGAGTGCTCTCTGTGGAACAGATGAGGGAGGTGACGACTAAGATACTTGGATATTTGAAGTCAAAGTATCTCTGCCCTGAGTCCGTGGAGGAAGACGACGTAGTGGCATACCTCAAGAGTCAGCAAGAATCCCTACACCGCAAAGACAACTATGCCTTCATGGATGAAAGTGAACTGGAAGCTTTGAAAAATCTTCTGAATGCCAACGCCGTAAATGAATTCCTCACCCTTAATGACAACCGACATGATTTGGAAAAACGTCTGGAAAACTATGACAACCAACTGCGCCAAATCTCTTTGCTTCGCCGCAGCATGGTGAACGGCAATACTGAAATCATCAAGGCCTACGAGGAAGCAAGCCGAGAGCTCGAGACTCTGAAGAAAGAAGCAGACAACAGAAAGGTGAGCATCAAGAAACTGGAACAGAAAATACACCAGTTTGATGTACAGATACAACAAGAACCCGACGTAAAATATGACATGCTGGTGAAGTTGAAGCCTTTCTTTGAGGATGTAGCCGACACATTGCTTAGACGCAAGAAGGAGAAGATAGAAGAGGACATGAAAGAACAACTCAACAAACTCCTGATATCCTACAAAGGTTGCATCGCCAAGGTGGAACTGTCAGATCGTATGGAGAATTTCACCATTCGCCTCTACCACAAGGCCGGAAACGAAATATCGCTCAATCAACTCAACGCTGCCTCGAAGCAAATTTTTATCCAAGTGTTGCTGAAGGTACTTCGAAATCTGGGCGACTATAATCCTCCCGTGATGATAGACACGGTGATGGGCGTCTTGGATGAGGAGAGCCGCGATGTGCTGATGGAAGAATACTTTCCAGGACTTGCAGAACAAACCATCCTACTATGTACCACTTCTGAAATCAGAAAAGACAAGGACTATTTGAAGCTGGAGCCATTTCTGTCGCGTTCCTATACCTTGGTAAGAGATGTGGAAAGCCAAAGCACCCATATAGAGGAAGGATACTTTGGCATATTGTGTAATGAATAAAGATAGCTGTCAACCATATTATGGAAGTAGCATTAGAGAACATACGACAGGCGGAGGGTATAGTAGAGGCTCTCACGCCTTTGAAGGAAAAACTGGAGAAACGACTAAATCTTTCACGACAAGTGGAAGGTGAGAGAACTATCGTGCTGACCGTGAATAAGGTGATGAGAATCTGCCTGATAACCAGTCTGAGCCTTACAGAGAAGAGAAGTATAGAGGGTCTGGGAGAGATTGCACTATCAAAATCCTCCCAACGTATTATGCCCAGTTTCTTTACCAAAGACAACAAGAAATCACTCTTCTCGGCTTTACTCAAACTGAGATACAAAGACTGTGAGGTGGATTGGCAAAACTCCAGCGTCGTTGGCCGCATTGTGGCGAAAGAAATCTATCGAGGAATCGCTTATCTCTCCGATGATGACAACAATCTGAACGCTTTCTTCTTTGCTTCAAGTGACCGCCGACATGGCGGAAACAGCATTCCTGCTTTGGAATTGTTGATAGGAGAATATGCCGAGGATATGGCTGCCAAACTCAATATCAACGGAAGTTCGGTCTCGAATGCTCAAATCTTAGTAGCAGGTGCCACAGGATCGGGGAAAACCAATCTATTAGCGGTATTGATCAATCAGTTTCGCACGCTCTCTACGGAGACACCTTATCCCGTCAACTTCCTCTTGTTTGACTACAAGGGCGAATTTTCCGATCCATCGAATGCTAATTGGCTTGTGCATTTCGATGTGGATAGAACTTGCATACTCGACCCAATGGTTTCGCCATTGCCTTTCTCTCCGTTCAAAGATTTTTCGGGCAGAACCATCAACGAAATCAATCTCTATTCCACAGAAATGGCTGACGCTCTCTGTGCCGTAGATCGTGCTACAGTCAGCGCATCCATGAACAATCGGCTGAGTGAAGCCATTGTTGAGGCTTATAAGCAGACGACTGGAAAGCCGATCACCTTCGAACTGATGTTGGAGAAATATCAGAACAGGATGCAAAACCCGGATAAAGACGATAGCATCACTTCTATTTTAAAGCAATTGATACGCAATCATCTGTTCGCCTCGCAGGACAAGGTAAATTTGGTGGATGAATGCTTCATCGTAAAGATGGATGCTTTTCCAAAAGAGGGCCCAATAGCCAAGGCTATCGTCTATTTCGTCATTTCGAAACTTAACAACATCTACGAGCAGTTGCCGAAACAGGCTGTAAACGAGGACTATGTGCAGATTCGGCATTTCACGATCATTGATGAGGCTCACTATATGCTGGACTTCGATAATCAGCCACTTCGAAACCTGATAGCCGTAGGTAGAAACAAAGGGTTGAGCATCATCTTTGCCACTCAAAACATGGATAGCTACAAGAGTAAGTTCTTTGACTTCTACGCCAATGCGCAGTATCCGCTCATCATGAAACAACAAACGATCTCGGATGGTATCATCAAAGATCTATTTGGTGTGTCAGGCAAGGAATTCCTGGAAATAAAATCCGCGATAGCGGGCTTGCAAAAGGGAGAGTTGATTATCAAAGATAGTACGATGATTACCCTTGGGTTGGGCGGCAAACCGTATAAGAAGATTAAGGTGACCCATTTGATTTGACACACCCCGGCAAACAACACTAAGCTCCTCAGATTATTCAAGTGTACTTGAAAACCAGCTCGATTTCTCTTGTTTTTTCAAGTACACTTGAATTTTTGCTGAAAGGCTAAACCTTGCGCTTTTAGGCTTTTCGAACATGCAACTATCAGTGTTGACCCTTCGGGCTCTAATGCTATATACGACGGTAGAGGTGGAAATTCTGTAGTCTTGTCAAGATAATGTGTAGACTTGCTGCATTTGCAATACAGCAGATGTAGCAAGTCTATTTTGGTAATTGTATGGAGGGCGGTTCACCACAAAGTCTACCTCCAACTGTTTTCTGACAAACTTACCGTTCTCATCCTTGCCACCAAGTTCAACCAATCCTACATCCACATTATATCCTCGACTGCGAAGTTCATTATAGATAATGTTTTCCATAATGTGGGTTTCTTCTTGCTGTCGATAGTTGAGAATGGCTGCACGTATGCCGATGTCTGCGAAGTAGTATTTCGTCTCGGTACCAATATATTTTCTGCCTTTCACATCATAGCGCAAGGCTTCTTCTATCAAGAAAGAATCTTTCAAATAGTCAATGTATTGTTTTATAGTGTCTCTTTTTATGGTTACCCCTTGTACAGATTGAAAGGTATTGGCTATTCTCGTTGGATTGGTTGACGAACCAATGCCCGAGGCTATTACACGCACCAATTCCTTCATCCCTTCAGGATTACGCAGATGGTTGCGCTCAATTACGTCACGCAGATAGGTCGTTTCATACAGACCACGCAAATAGTCTGTTTTCTTTTCTTCCGTTTCAAGCAAAGCCACCTGTGGTAGTCCTCCAAAAGTATAGTAATCCAACCAAGCTTTGCGTATATCTCCACCAATACCATTAAAGTATTCGTCAAAGGTGAGAGGCCAGATGCGTATCTCGTCTCCTCTGCCTCGGAACTCAGTCACAACATCACTTGACAGGAAACGAGAGTTTGAACCTGACACATACACATCTACATTCCTCATGTGTGTCAAACTAAGAATAACCTCCACAAATTCTTCTACAAGTTGTACCTCGTCCAAGACTATATAATAAGGTTTGCCATCATCCACAACCTTTGAATCTATATAGTCGAGCAAGGCATCAGGCTTCCTCAACCGTCTGTTTCGGAAATCATCAAGTTGTATTTCGATGATGTGACTATCAGTCACCCCATGTTCCAACAACCAGTTATGCCAGATGTCAAACAGCAGGAATGACTTTCCACATCGTCTGACACCTGTTATAATCTTCACAAGACCGTTTCCACGTCCTGCGATAAGTTCATCCAAGTATTTCTTACGTTCAAATATCATATTAGGGTACTATTTTTGATACTGGTATCATATTTTACACCGCAAAGATAGCGTTTTTATCTCGAAATACAGCATAACCAATGAAAAAACTGCGTTTAAGAAGTATAAAAATGTGATAAAACAGTATGATAGGCTACATTTCTATTGATTCTTATAGAAGAAAGGGGATGATTGGCAATCACATCCTTTAAGGGAAGTCGTTTCAACCATACCCCTCTAAAATATCATTGGATAACTTTTGGATGCCTTCATTCATCATCTGTGATGGCATAAATTCCTTCATGCAGTCTACAATGGTGTTGAGCATCCGCTCTTTGATACAGTCTTCCCTGATGTATAGGGGTATGCAGCTGGCGTTTGCCGGAGCCGTCGTCTGCGTCATGCTGACCTTGCCGTTATACAGACGGTTAAGATAAATAATGACTTAAGCGAAGAGCAATAAAAAAACAAAGGCATTGACAAGCCGTCACGAGCTGTCAATGCCCATCTGATCCGATTGTGATTTATTCAAAAAAAAGACTGTTTCCTCGTTTCTTATCTCAGTTTCTGATAGCCGTAGGATGCATTATCGCCCAACTGCTCTTCGATGCGGATAAGCTGATTGTACTTTGCCATACGGTCGGTACGGCTCATAGAACCTGTCTTGATCTGACCAGAGTTGGTTGCCACAGCGATGTCAGCGATTGTGGTATCCTCGGTTTCACCGGAACGATGTGAAGTAACGGTTGTGTAACCATGACGATGAGCCATCTCTATAGCATCCAACGTCTCGGTGAGCGAACCAATCTGGTTCACCTTGATAAGGATAGAGTTAGCCGCTCCCATCTTGATGCCCTTCTCCAGGAACTTCACGTTCGTAACAAAGAGGTCGTCGCCAACCAGCTGGCAACGGTCACCGATGGCAGCTGTAAGCTTCACCCAGTTGTCCCAATCGTTCTCGTCAAGACCGTCCTCGATGGAATCGATAGGATATTTGGTGATCAGTTCTTCCAAGAACTTTATTTGCTCTTCAGCTGTGAGTTTCTTGCCGTTAGGATCCTTCTTCTTGCCATCCTTCAGCTGGCGATAATCGTAATACCACTCACCATTCTCCTGAACAGCAAACTCGCTGGCAGCGCAGTCCATTGCAATCTTCACATCCTTTCCCGGCTCATAACCGGCATCCTTGATTGCCTGACAGATGCTCTCAAGCGCATCCTCTATGCCGTTGAGTGCAGGGGCGAAACCACCCTCGTCGCCGACAGCTGTGGAAAGTCCGCGGCTCTTCAGGAGCTTTGCCAAGGCATGGAACACTTCGGCACCCATACGGATGGCCTCCTTCTCTGTAGGAGCCCCCACCGGACGAATCATGAACTCCTGGAAAGCAATCGGCGCATCAGAGTGAGCACCACCATTGATGATGTTCATCATAGGAACGGGAAGTGTGTAAGTGTTGCAGCCACCGATGTAGCGATACAACGGGATGCGGAGATACTCGGCAGCAGCATGAGCCACTGCAAGCGATACGCCAAGAATGGCATTCGCACCCAAGTTTGATTTTGTCTTGGTGCCATCCAGCTCCAACATCTTATGGTCGATAGCACGCTGCTCTAAGGCTGAGAATCCAACCAAAGCCGGTGCAATTACGTTATTCACATTCTCTACGGCCTTTAATACCCCCTTGCCACAATAGCGGCTCTTGTCGCCATCACGAAGCTCCAAAGCCTCGTTCTCACCTGTTGAGGCTCCAGACGGAACTGATGCACGGCCTACAACGCCAGACTTTAATGACACCTCAACCTCTACTGTAGGATTGCCACGAGAATCCAAGATTTCTCTTGCATGAACTTTTTCAATAATCATAATACAATAATACTTTTAACTTTATAAAACTATATTCAAAACCGCATGAACACAACATCGTGTCGCATAAATACGGTTTCTTATTCCGAGTGCAAAAATAGTAATCATAAGAAAAATTTCCAAATTCAAAGCCTAAAAAATAGGTATTTTTTTAGCCACGCATTGTCTTTACAGTCTTATCCCATATTTACGGACGCCTTCATTCATCATCTGTGATGGCATATTTACCTTCCTTTTCCAGAATCTCTTCCAGAAATTCAGAAGCGTCAGCCACGCAAAGAGGGCATTCGCGAAGCACCTTTCCCGTACCCACACCTTTGAGCAATTTGCATTGTGTTGCACCGTTGCGCTGCTTGAATTTATCCATAATCTGTCTCATGCCCTTGACAGACTTCGCCTTGTCTTGAGTGGCAAGACCGAGTATGATGCCTGCGCCTACGATGGCTCCGCAAGTTCCCTCCATATTACCCATACCTGCAGCAAAGGCATTGCCAGCATTCTTAATGGTTTCTTCTTCCATGCCGGCGAAGTCGTGATAGGTGCAGAGCACAGCCTGTGTGCAATTATGCGAACCACAACGCTTCTTCTCAGCTGCTATTTCTTTTCTTGTTTCCATATTATTATCTCCTTGTTATTTTAATATTCGTTTTGATTTCGACTACAAAGATAATGCTTTTATTATAGATACATAAAAGATATCAGCTATACATCAATAGATAATTTCTATCGTTAGAATATTTGGCGTGGTGAAAAATAATATATATCTTTGAGAAGTGAAACTTACACAAGATAAGATATGGAAGAAAAAATGTATTCATATAAGTATCCGCACCCCGCTGTGACAACCGACTGTGTCATCTTCGGATTTGACGGCGCAAAGCTTAAGGTTCTGCTGATTGAACGAGGAAACGAACCATATAAAGGACTATGGGCGTTTCCTGGTGGCTTCCTGAATATGGACGAAAGCGCCGAGCAAGGTGCAAGGCGTGAACTGATGGAAGAAACGGGAATGGTGGCTGGATACATGGAGCAGTTTCATGCCTTCACTGATCCTGACCGCGATCCTCGCGAACGAGTAATCACAATAGCCTACTACGCCCTGTGCAATATTCAGGAAGTAAAGGGTGGCGATGATGCTGCAAAGGCTCAGTGGTTCAGCATCGACGAGATACCGCAGCTGGCGTTCGACCACGACTGCATGCTGCATCTTGCTCTTTCGGCGCTGCGCGAGAGACTTCATTTCCGACCCATCAGCCAACTGCTGCCCGAGAAATTCACAAAGGAAGAACAGCAACTGCTCTACGAGGCAATAATGGACGTAAAGCTCGACAGCCCCAACTTTGCCAAGAGATAGATCTGATACAAAAATGAGACATGAGACTATAGACGGATTCAGATAGTTCGTGAACAAGTTCAGTAAGTTCAGAGAAACAACTACCGATACTACAGAAACTATTTTCAAAATAACATGTTGTTCAGAAACAATATAAGGTCAAACAGAGACTGTCCACATGCAAAATCCTGCCATTTTATTTTGTGGTTTCAGTCATTTGTACTAACTTTGCAAAGTTAATATACAATATCTCGAGGTTGACTGGATTTGACAAGAAGCTACGCCTACTATTATTCAATGAAATTGAAAAGATAGAGATCGCTGTGCGTTGCGCTATCGTCAACTTTGGAACTGAAATGACAGGTAACTCTTTTTGGATGACTGATGCCAACAATTTCTCAAATCCGTCCAAGTTCAATCGCTCTATACGTCTTATAGAAGATGAACTGAACCATACAAAAGATGATTTCATCAACCATTTCAAAGAGACATATACCAATCAGTACCCACCTTCATGGATGCCTACCGAGATATTGCCATTTGGGGTAATCACCAATGTTTATTCTAACATCAAGAATAAGAAGATAAAGAAGCGTATTGCACAGTCATTTGGCTTGCAAGTTGCACCTTTTGAATCTTGGCTTACCATTATCACTGTAACAAGAAACTCATGTTGTCATCATGCACGTGTATGGAATAGGGTATTCTCTATTCGTGCTACCATGCCAATTAGAATGTCACGTTCTTGGATTACCTTGCCGACAGATCCATTGAAAGTGTACTTTGATATGTGCATCATCAAGTACTTTCTTGACATCATATCTCCAAATAACGATATGCTTGATAAGATGAACAGACTTTTTGCTACGTTTTCAGCAGGATTATCAGAAAAATCCTCTAAATGCGTGTGTTTCACGATTTTTATTTGTATTTTTGCCATGCCGTTCAGAGTTCTGCTATGCCTGTTGTCGCGACACGAAGGTTAGTGAAAAATCTGGCAAGGCAAAAGGCCCCAAGCACCAATCAATTGCTTAGGCGCTTATAAACAACAAACATATAGTGTTGCGGAAACGAGGAACAATATTAGCCTATGCAATACCCGCTTATATCAGAATATCTCGCTGCCATTCAAGATGCTCACGACAATCTTGATAAGCTGAACCATTTAGTGCCCGTACTGGACAAACATGGCGAGCCGTATCGTAGCAGCGGTGCGTTTGCCGTCGTGTTCAAGATGAAGGACGAGCAGACTGGGAAGTACTATGCCCTGAAATGTTTCACCGAGGATCAAGAAGGACGCGCGGAGGCATACCGTCAGATAGCAGAGGAATTGGAATTTGTCGATTCGCCTTATATTACTTCCGTGAAATACCTGGAGAAGGAACTGTTTGTTGACAGCAATTGTGAAGACGACGAGTTCCCCGTGCTGCTGATGGACTGGATTGAGGGCGAAACGATGGAGACGTACATTGCCGAAAACTATACAGACAGCTATGAAATGTCGATGCTCTGCTGCCGTTTCTGCAAGATGCCGGCTTGGCTTCGCTCGCAGTCTTTTGCGCATGGCGACATCAAGCCCGACAATATCATTGTGCGTCCGGATGGAACGCTCACCCTCGTTGACTACGACGGCATGTTTGTGCCAGCGATGAAAGGTCAGAAGTCGCCAACTATCGGCACCAAGGACTTCTCGCATCCCCTTCGCACCATTGACGACTTCGACGAAACCATCGATGATTTTGCCTTGGCTTCCATTGCCCTCTCGCTCAAAGCCATCTCTCTTGATTCGCCCCTGCTTCAGAGCTACGGAGCATCCGATCGACTTCTTTTCTCTGCCACCGATTATCTCGATTTGAGCAAGAGTAAGATCTTCGCTGCCCTGCAAGGTTTATTGGCAGACGTGGAGGCAAGAACCCTTCTGTCGATGTTCCTATTAGCCAGCGCCCAAAAAGACTTGTCTATGTGTTCCTTCCGATTGTTTGGGTTGCAGAAACCGAAGGAAAAAGAAGTGTGGAGTACAGAGGTTACTGATGAGGACCTTAAAAATGCTGTAGAGGATGAGTTTGGCGTAATATATAGCAAGGATTGGAAAAGATTACTTAAAGCTAAAACGCACGTTTTAGGTGGTGTGTATGGTGTGTATTCTATCAGAAAGGGGGTGAAGGTTATTGCAAAAGACGCTTTTCGCAGCAATATTTTCCTCACAAGTATCAATATTCCAGAAGGTGTTACAAGTATTGGGAGTGGCGCTTTTTCTAACTGCGGATCTCTCAAGACCATCAACATTCCAAAAGGTGTGACAAGTATTGGGGATTACGCTTTTTCTAGTTGTAGTTCTCTTATGAGCCTCAACATTCCAGACAGTGTGACTAACATTGGGGATTCCGCTTTTTCTGGTTGTGACTCCCTCACAAGCATCATCATTCCAAAGAGTGTGACAGGTATTGGGAATTCCGCTTTTTATAACTGTAATTCCCTCACAAACATCAACATCCCTGACAGTGTGACAAGTATTGGAGGATACGCTTTTTATAACTGTAATTCCCTCACAAACATCAACATCCCTGACAGTGTGACAAGTATTGGAGGATACGCTTTTTGGGGTTGTAGTTCCCTCACAAACATCAATATTCCAAACAGTGTGACTAGTATTGAGGGGGCCGCTTTTTACTTTTGTAAATCCCTCACGAGCATCAACATTCCAGACAGTGTGACTAATATTGGAGAACGTGCTTTCTTTGGTTGTGAATCCCTTACAAGTATCAACATTCCGGACGGCGTGACAAGTATTGGGGATTGCGCTTTTGAAAATTGTCATTCCCTTACAAGTATCAACATTCCAGACGGCGTAGCAAGTATTGGGAATTGCGCTTTTTCTGAGTGTGAATCCCTCACAAGCATCATCATTCCAAACAGCGTGACAAGTATTGGGGATTGCGCTTTTTCTAGGTGCTATTCCCTTAAAAGTATCAACATTCCAGATAGTGTGACAAGTATTGGGAATTACGCTTTTTTTGGTTGTAAATCCCTCACGAGCATCAACATTCCAGACGGCGTGACAAGTATTGGGGATTGGGCTTTTGAAAATTGTCATTCCCTTACAAGTATCAACATTCCAGACAGTGTGACAAGTATTGGGGATTGGGCTTTTTCTAGTTGCTATTCCCTTACAAGTATCAACATTCCAGACAGTGTGACAAGTATTGGGGATTACGCTTTTTCTGGTTGTAAATGCCTCACGAGCATCAATATTCCAAATGGTGTGAGAACTATCGGAATAGGTGCTTTGGGGGGATGTGATAGTCTTCCCTCCCAAGTCAAATCCAACATCTTCCAACGTTTTGACATATATGTCTTTTAATCATGATAATAATAGATTCCAAGCGCAGAAAGCGCGAAAACATATTGAAGAAATATCCTGACGCGGTAATTGCCGATGTCACCAGCCAAGCCACTGATAGTTTGGTGAAACTAAGTCCGTTTTATCCCCACGGAGGAATTCCTGTACCCTTCAGCGAGGGCTACACCGCAATGTGCGTTGAGGCGATATGGCAGGGACTGAAAGTGTTTGAATCTGCGGATGTGGACGTGAATATGTTTGCCAACGACACGATGAAGAACATCAAGCGTACCGTCAGGCGCTTTGGGAAACCACTCGGCCATCGTAAGGGCGTAAACGGTACCGAGCTGTTAGGATATATAGAGGCTCGCAAGCAAATCTATCTGCCGGCATATCTGTGGGTACTTGAAAACAAGGTGGCGAACATCATCGTGCGGTTAAAGGAGGCCAGCAAGACGAAGACGATTGTGCTACTCGACTATACCACAAACTGCGATATTGACAATCCGAAGGCGCCACTATCGCACGCCTTCTTGGTCAAGGCATACGTTGAGGGTCTATATCCTTTCGGCGACAAGAAGCCGCAGACGGAAACGCCACAAGAACCGTCGCTATTCTAACCATATAAACAAGAAAACATTATGAGCAAAAGAAACAATTGGGAGGAGTTCAAGAAACTTCTCGAACAGAACAACATAACCAAGCTGTATCACTTCACCGATCGCGACAACTTGGAAAATATCATCAAGAATGGCGGTCTCTACTCATGGAAAGACTGCGAGGATCGTGGCATCGACATCCCCAAGCCGGGTGGTGGCGGTCCAGGCTCGCTGTCATGGTCGCTCGACAAGCAGGCAGGCCTGGAACATTACGTTCGTGTCAGCTTCACTGCCAACCACCCTATGATGTATGTGGCCATGAACGAAGGGAGGATATCAAATCCCGTATTGTTAGAAATCGACCCCGAGGTGATTTACGATGAGAACGCGCGCTATGCCGACCGCAACGCCACACGAAATGGGGCAAAAATTGGCGGCACACTGAACGACTTCAAGCAGATACACTTCCAAACCGTCAAGGCAAAGAAGCATTTCGACCTCGACGCCGATGAACAACCTTTCTATCAAGCGGAGATATTGGTAAAAAACTTTATACCATTGAAGTATATCACCAATATCGGCAACTTTGGCATACCGATTCCGAGCGAGCCTCAGCAGATGCAGAGCAAGAACGCCTACACCGCACGCGTTGACCGTGAGCATCCTACTGCATTCATCTTCCTTGTTGACCAAAGTGTGTCTATGAGGCGCTTGACAACATTCAACGGAGAGGAAATGACGCTCTCTGAGGCGGTGGCGAGAATCGTAAACTCGCAAATCAACGAACTTGTGGAACGGTGTGTAAAGAACAACGAGACACGCCATTATTTCGACATTGCCGTGATAGGATATGGCAAAGAGGCTTACAGCGCATGGAACGGTGCACTTGAGGGCAGCGACTTCGTTACGCCAGAAGAAATACGAAACAATCCGTTTATGAAAAAGATGGTCAAGGAGGAAGTACGCACACGAAAAGGCATCACAATCAAGGAGGTAGAAAAGAAGCAATGGATGACAGCGCGCCACGACGGCAGTTGGACACACATGGACAAGGCGTTTAAGCGTGCTGAGGGATTGTTGGAGAACTGGATGAAACAACACCATGACAAGGACTGCTATCCACCAACCATTATCAATATCACTGACGGAGAGTATAATGGTGCGTCTCATGACGAGATGCAGCAGTTGGCCAACCAGTTGAAGTCGATGTTTACGAACGATGGCAATGTGCTGCTTTTCAATATTCACGTAGTACCTGGAAATACAGAGTCAGTGGTTTTCCCTGCTTCTCTTGGCGAATTGAATGGCAACGGCTATGGTGAGAAGCTATACAATATGGCAAGTCTCCTGCCGCTTAACTACAATGAGCAGATGAGAACTATTTTCGGCGACAAGCAAACTGACATACGCTACCACGCTATGGGCGTGAACACCGGTATGGAACGCCTCGTAAAGATGATGAAGATAGGTACGCTGTCAAGTATGTTTGTCAACAACCTGTAAGACAAGATGAGTGAAAGTGTAAGCATAGCAAAACCTAACGACCACGCACCCAACGAGGATGCCGTATTCTGCTCGCCACAGTGTATAGCTATATCGGATGGAGCGGGAGGCTGCGGCCTCTATGCCGACAAATGGTCGAGATACCTTATAGAGCAACTGCCAAAGGACGCCCCGCTCTGTTCGTTCACAGAGCTGGACGAATGGCTGGACGGTATATGGGAGGCGTTCTATGACGAGCATGAAGAATTGGCCAAAATGGGCGATGGAATCTTGCTTAACAAGTTCTACAACGAAGGATCATGCGCAACCATCGCGGCGGTTTGGGCTACTGAACCAGGGCAATGTCAATGGATGGCGTATGGGGATAGTGTCGTTTTCCATTATAGCCTTCAGACCGGATTGCTGGAACATAGCTTTACACGACTGGCAGACTTTAGCAATCCCCCTCGCCTCATCAGCTGCAAGGATCCGCTGGAAGAAGAAGGTTTTCGATCTGGCATCTTCCACCTTGAAAAAACTTCTGTGGTGTTTGCCGCCAGCGATGCGTTGTCGCATTATGTGCTGATGATGTACGAACTTTCGAAAAGATCGGAGTTTGAAAGAGAACTGATGGAGTTGCGGACGAAACCGACAAGCAATTCGCAGCTGCTTCAAATGGCGGAGAAGGAAGAGTTTAACTTTTACGACGATGTGCTCATACCTCTTATAAGAAGTGCAGAATCTGAATCTGCCTTTAAGGAATTGATGGAAACATTGTATGCCAAAAGGTTGATAGACATCGACGACTACACATTGGCAATACTATAAACCGTGCGTTCCGGAAATAAACAACCATCCAAACAAGACGACATTTAGACCTATGCAATACCCGCTTATATCAGAATATCTCGCTGCCATTCAAGATGCTCACGACAATCTTGATAAGCTGAACCATTTAGTGCCCGTGCTGGACAAACATGGCGAGCCGTATCGTAGCAGCGGTGCTTTTGCCGTCGTGTTCAAGATGAAGGACGAGCAGACTGGGAAGTGCTACGCCCTGAAGTGTTTCACCGAGGAGCAGGAAGGACGCGCGGAGGCATACCGTCAGATAGCGGAGGAGTTGGAATTTGTCGATTCACCTTATATTACTTCCGTGAAATACCTGGAGAAGGAACTGTTTGTTGACAGCAATTGTGAAGACGACGAGTTTCCCGTGCTGCTGATGGACTGGATTGAGGGCGAAACGATGGAGGCGTACATTGCCGAAAACTATACTGACAGCTATGAAATGTCGATGCTCTGCTACCGTTTCTGCAAGATGGCAGCTTGGCTTCGCTCGCAGTCTTTTGCGCATGGCGACATCAAGCCCGACAATATCATTGTGCGTCCGGATGGAACGCTCACCCTCGTTGACTACGACGGCATGTTTGTGCCAGCGATGAAAGGTCAGAAGTCGCCAACTATCGGCACCAAGGACTTCTCGCATCCCCTTCGCACCATTGACGACTTCGACGAAACCATTGACGATTTTTCCTTGGCCTCCATTGCCCTCTCGCTCAAAGCCATCTCTCTTGATTCGTCCCTGCTTCAGAGCTACGGAGCATCCGACCGTCTTCTTTTCTCTGCCACCGATTATCTCGATTTGAGTAAGAGTAAGATCTTCGCTGCCCTGCAAGGTTTATTGGCAGACGTGGAGGCCAGAACCCTTCTGTCGATGTTCCTATTAGCCAGCGCCCAAAAAGACTTGTCCATGTGCTCCTTCCGATTGTTTGGGTTGCAGAAACCGAAGGAAAAGGAAGTGTGGAGTACAGAGGTTACCAAAGAGGATCTTAAAAATGCTGTAGAGGATGAGTTTGGCGTAAAATACAGTAAGGATTGGAAAAGATTGCTTAGAGCGGACAATGATTTAGATGGTGTGTATTCTATCAAAAAAGGAGTGAAGGTTATTGCAAATAACGCTTTTTCTTGGTGTTTTTACTCCCTTAAAAGCATCATCATTCCAGACAGTGTGACAAGTATTGGGGATTACGCTTTTTCTGAGTGTCATTCTCTTAAAAGCATCAACATTCCAGACAGTGTGACACGTATTGGATATAGCGCTTTTAAGAACTGTGGGTGCCTCACGAGTATTAGTATTCCACCAAGTGTGACAACTATTGAGGATGGGACATTTTTAGGCTGTCATTCTCTCAGAAACATCAACATCCCTGATACTGTAACAAGGATTGGGCGTAGCGCTTTTGAGGACTGTGCTTCCCTCACGAGTATTAATATTCCACCAAGTTTGACAACTATTGAGGATGGAACATTTTTATGCTGTCATTCTCTCAGCAACATCAGCATCCCTGATACTGTAACAAGTATTGAGGACTACGCTTTTTCTGAATGTAATTCTCTTAAAAACATCAACATTCCAAATGGTGTAACAAGGATTGGAGATAGCGCTTTCTTCAATTGTAATTCTCTTATAAGCATTACAATTCCAAGCAGTGTAATTGCTATTGGTATGAATCCTTTTTGTGGATGCCATGCTAATTTGAAGAACGAGTCAAAAGCGTTCATATATGAACACAATATCTTATTTAACAGAGATAAGACAGTTATTATTTCGTATAGAGCTAAAGAAGCGAACTATGTCATTCCTGACAGCGTGACAGGTATTGGAGATGGTGCTTTTTCAGGCTGTGATTCCCTTACAAGTATCAACATTCCAGACAGTGTAACAAGTATTGGATGGTGGGCTTTTTCAGGCTGTGATTCCCTTACAAGTATCAACATTCCAGACTCAGTAACAACTATCGGGAATAGAGCTTTTAGTGGTTGTAAATCCCTCAAAAGCATCAACATTCCAAACAATGTGACAAGCATTGGGTATTGCGCATTTGAAGAATGTGATTACCTTTCTCCTCAAGTCATATCCGACATCATTCAACGTTTTGGGGAATATGTTTTTTATGAGGAAGATGACTGGTTCCTCCGAAATTGTCCTGACTACTTCATTCATAGAATACATAATTTCTAACTAATTAATAAACAACATTTTGCACCTTTTGCGCCACCTAATATGGGGTTACGCAAAAGGTATCTTAACTATGTTTATCAGAAAGAAAAGACCGTAAAAAACACTTTATGTTATGGCCAACGGATTATAATCCTTTCACCTTTCTGAGTCGGAATCACCAGCACTACGCCCTCACGGGTTACATCGCCCTCATTGCCTGTCACCGTAGGTTCTCCATTTTGCATAGACGCTGGCAAAGCAATACGGCAAGTTCCGCCCTGTTCAGGATAAATGCTGATTTGCTGCACCTTGCCACCTTTTTGCTCGGCAGACACAAGGAAGGCGCCCATGGCACGCAGATCCTGGAAAGAGATATCTTGCCATGAAGCTGGAACAGCAGGGAAGATTCGAATGATACCGGTATGGCTCTGCATCAGCATCTCTTGTATTCCGGAAGCAAAGGCGAAGTTGCCTTCGAGCGTGAACGGGCGATAGGTAAACTTTGACTTACCACTATTCGTCTGGTCGCCATTGGCATGGAAGGTGTTGGACAAGCAGAAGCATTCAGCAAAGGTCTTCAGGGCCTGAGCGGCACCCTCGCCATCAAATGCACGGGCTTTCATGTTGCCAAACCAACTGTAGGAATAACCACACCACCAGTCCGGGCCCACTTCCTGCATGCGTTTGAGCGTTGCATTGATAATCTTTTGGGACTCCTCTCCCTGACTGTAGTCAAGCAAGCCTAACGGATGAATTGCCATGGCGTGGGAGAAGTGGCGATGCGACTCGTTATAGGGGAAACCTTTGGCGAAAGTGAGCGAACCCTCTTTGTCCAGATCAAAGGCTGGCAACTGTTTTCCTACTTTTTCCCAATGTGCCGCCTCGTCATCCAATTTCAAAGCCGTGGCCATTTCGGAAGCAGCCTTGAAGGCAAACTTCATCAAGGAAAGGTCGTAGTTGGTCATATCCTTGAACCAAGCCTTGATACTATTGTCGAATATTTCGGGACTTGAACTCATTGGCAAACGACGAAAACCCTGGTTGTCAACACTGGAAAGCTGTTCGAGGAAAGCCGCCACATCCTTCGTAAACGGATAAGCCCGTTCTTTCAGAAATACATTATCGGCCGAGTATTTCCAATGCAGATAGAAATGCTGCGACAGCCAGGCACTCACCGTCGGAGACATGGCATACTGAATCCAGCCGCCCATCGGCTCGCCAGTCAATGTGCAAACGCCCGGAACGTTAATACCTTCACATTCAAAGTATTGCTTTGTGTATTTCCTATAGACCTCACGTTGGTTCCAAAGCGTATTCAGATAGCCCATCTCTTCCTGCAAATGGTTTCCCATATAGGATGGCCAATAACTCAACTGCGTATTCAAGTCGTGATGATAATCACCCTTCCATGGTGGAAGTTTCCCATTGTCGGCAGTCCATACTGCCTGGAGAGAGATTGGAGAAGAGTTCTCACGGGAAGCAGAACCAAACTTGTACATTTCGTTGTCGTATTGCTTCTGCAAGACCGTATCGGGTATGGAAATGGAAGAGGCTTGCCAATAGTTGTTCCAATAGTCCATGTGGGCACTGTAGTCCGAGTCCACACCACGCTCCAGGGCTTGGAGGGTTGCTTCCGACGCCTTGTCGGACGACAATGAAGAAGAGACGCTCCAAACGCCATACAACTTTTTGCCTTTTTGTTTCCAACGTACATTCACGTCGTAATAGAATCCACCCCATCCCGGCTGATGATAGGTTATTTGCTGCTTCTCAGTCCGTGGCGTTCCTTGTTCATAGCCCAGGCGACGCAAATCTAAGCCTGTCACCGGATCGTTATCACCAGCAGCTACAGGCTTGTTGTATTTCGGTGCTATCAAACTGGGGCATATTGTGTCGGGGAGGTTTTCAAAAACAAACCAGCCCACAGGCTCAGTGGCATGGACAAAAGTCTTCAGTGTGGCGCCATTATCCCAACGGGCCTCGCACAACGCATTGTTCAGATACAGACGTATGTCGTTAGGCTCACCCAATTTTTCCAAAGGAAACTCAAGGGCAGCTCCTGGTATTTTCGAAGGAGCAGGCAGCTGGTCGTAAGGCCAGTCGTATTTCTTCTGAACTGGTAGATAGTCCCCCTTTTGCACTTGACTATATACCCACGAGAAACGGTTGTTGGATCCGGAGATACTATCCATAGGGCGAAGGTCCCAAAGGTCGGTACGGTCCAGGGAAAAACGTAGAGCCGAATCCCTTTGCCACAACAAAGCTCCAACAGTCGCATTGCCCAATGGGATGCCCTCGTCCCAGCTTCTCGCCAACTGTGTGAACTGCAAATCGCTTGCCAAAGGCTTTTCCCTCCAGTCTGTCTTCACCTGGCATGAGCTCAATACTCCGCCTATCGAAATCAGGCCCAAAAGAAGAAAAGACTTTCCACATCGCCTGACACCCATTATAATCTTCACAAGTCCGCTTCCACGTCCTGCGACGAGTTCATTCAAGTATTTCTTAGGTTCAAACCTCATGTTATGGTGCTATTTTTGATATTGGTATCACATTTTGCACCACAAAGATAGTGTTTTTATCTCAACAGATGGCCTCAACGATAGAAAAACTGCATTTGAGAAGTTCAAAAAATAAAAATGCAGAATTGTAGGCTACACTTCTTATCATTCTTATAGTATAAAGGAACCGATTTGTAATCTCATCCGCAAAGAGAGTCGCTTCAATCGTACTCCTCTAAAAAACATTGGGTATCGGTGCAGGAAAATTGTCCATGGATAGCACCCCGTGCTACTAACCAAATATTATAGCACAACAAAACATGAAGAAAGATGGATCATTGACTCCATGCACCTGTGCCCTCACCCCCTTTTTCCCTTTGAGTTGAACGACTCGGCAATGGCAAACATCTCACAAGTTAGGGGTTGAAAGCAAGGAAAATACATGATATTAGTTTTATTTAACACATCACCCCCCCCATTTTGCAAAGTTTAGTAACTTTGCACCCATAAAGCGAAGTTGTGCAGTATCATTGATAACTGCAAAAGTACAAATTCAAATCGTCGCACCATAGAAATCTCTTGCAAAAGACCGTATTTCAATTAATTCAAAGAGCGATTAGTCCACTTTAACGGGACAGTAGTGTAAAAACTTTATAATATATATGAAACAGTTATTAACGCTTAAAATTAATGTCGTTGTCATGGCAACATACGTTGTCATGCTCATGATACCAGAACTGCTTGTACTGGAAGATTTGCATTGGTGGGTCCCATATCTATCGGTGCCTTTCAATTTGGTTGTATATACTGTACTGTCGTGGTTTTGCTGCACGCTCTTCGCACTAATGGGGCGTAAGGCTAATACTATAGCTCATGTAGCTTTGCATGCCGTGGTAGCACTTTATGTGTTATCTGACATATTTCTCTTTGTATTTTTCAGTCGTCATTGGGATGTATATACTGTGCAATTCCTTCGTGAAACAAATGGTCGCGAGGCTAGTGAGTTCGTGAACAACTTTGTTTTCAGCCTCCGTACTCTACAGATGGTTGCTTCTACTGCAAGCTTCTTTATCTTGGAATGGTGGCTTAGCCGCAAGGTAAATTTGATTTATGCATGGCCCAAACACACTTGGTTTAGAATAGCATGGTCTATATGCTTGGCTGTAGTGGTTGTACATGTTACATATTTCTCACCAGATGTAGAACGTAACTATAAGTTTGCACACAAATATCCTTCGCCAATTAAGTTCAATGACATCTGGCAGACCATGCAGTCGATATTAATGTATAAACAGCAGGAACAAGACTACAAGCGCTGTGCTACCTCGTTGGCTAATTACAAAGAACAGCCTGTATGTAGAGATTCTACTACCGATTTCGTGCTAATCATCGGTGAATCATTCAATCGCCACATGAGCAACCTCTATGATGGTAGATGGGATACCAATCCTCTACTTATAGAAAGGAAGAAACAAGGACGATTGTTCTTGTTTGATGATGTAACGGCTACAAGTAATGGTACATCGGTGGTGTTTCAATATCTTTTATCAATGAATAGTCGTCGCGACAAGAATGCATGGTATGAAGGTCCGATGTTACCATTGATAATGCGTCGCTGTGGATGGAATGTTATCTTCTATGGCAACCAATTCGTGGTGAACAATCAGCTTGATGAGTATGATGCCGCTATGGGATTTCTCAATGTTCCATCGGTAGCTAAAGCTCTCTTTGACAATCGCAATAATCGTACATTTAGCTATGACCTCGACTTGGTGGCCGACTATGCCACACATCGCAAGCAATTAGAAACCAAGTATCGCAACTTCGTGATATTCCATCTATATGGACAGCATATGCCTGCAAAGGAACGCTATCCGAAGGAATTTGCTAAGTTCACCCCTAATAACATCAATCGGCCAGAACTCAACAAGGCTCAGTGTAATGATGTTGCTCATTATCTAAATGCTACACTCTACAACGACCTTGTGGTAGATAGTATCATCAGGATGTTTGAAAATCGCAATGCTGTAGTGATGTATCTCTCTGACCATGGCGAGGAGGTACACAACTTCCGCAATCAATATGGTCGTACAGATATCAACAAGGATTGTCGCGAATCGTATGCTCCACAGTTTGACATTCCTTTTATGGTGTATCTCACTCCGAGCTATGCTAAAGAGCATCCGAAATTGGCAACTCGCCTTGAAGTTGCTCGCCATCGCAGATTCTCAAACGATGACACTCCACAAGTTATATGCGATATACTTGGAGTGCAGTCTGCCTATGTACGTCTGCAGCATAGCTTCATCAACGATAGCTATATAGCCCCTCGTCATAGACTAATCACAAAGGATAAATACTATGACTAAAAGAAACTAGTCATAATAGCAATAAAAAAAAAGTCATTAAAAACTAATAAAGAACAACAGCTCATGAAAAAAAGTACTTTCAAAAGACGACTCACGTTTGTCGTGTGTATGTTAATGTGTGGCCTGTCTATTCAGGCAGCAGACGATGGTTTGATCACAGACCAAATCATTATCGACAAGTTAGTGGCTGGCACCTTGCCGCAGCGCATTAGTGATGATGAGAAATATCTGATAACCAATCTGAAAATTAATGGCGAGATCAATGGTACAGATTTGGGATTTATCCGTGAAATGGCAAGATCAGACTATAATTTTGAAACTGAAACATATAGATTGGCAAATCTATCTATCTTGGATTTGTCCGATGCCAAGTTTGTAAGTGGCGGAGATTATTATTATAGCAATTATGATCATTATGATTATGATCTTGATGAGACTTTTTATAATTACTATTTCACAAAGAACAATGAGATTAGTGATTATGCTTTTTATGGCTGCGACGGATTAAGGAGTTTAACGCTGCCTACCAACATTACTTTGATTGGAAATCATGCCTTTGGTGTTTGCAGAAACTTGGCAACCCTTAACATTCCTTCAAATGTTACCTCAATCGGCAACTGCGCCTTTTTAGACTGCTATAATTTAAAAAGCATAGACCTTCCTTCCCGTCTTACCTCGATAGGTGGAAGTGCCTTTAGCGGATGCAACTACTTGGCAAGTCTGAACTTTCCTTCAAGCCTTAGCGAGATTGGTGAATCCGCCTTTTCAGGCTGCAATAGTTTAAAGAGCGTAACGCTACCTCCTAACCTTATCTCGATTAGTAACGGAACCTTTTCAGGCTGCGACAGTTTAAAGAGCGTGACTTTTCCCTCCGGCCTTACCTCAATAGGTCAAAATGCCTTTCTTGAATGCCAACGCTTGTCGAACGTGACGTTTCCGTCCAGTCCTTTCTCGATTGGCCACTACGCCTTTAGAGGTTGCAGATTCACGAGTCTAACTCTTCCGTCTAGCCTTACCGAAATAGGTGTAGAAGCCTTTGCTCATTGCAAAGGATTGAAGAGTCTGACACTTTCACCCAGCCTTTCCAGGATAGGTGATAACGCCTTTGGAGATTGCGACAGATTGACGACCTTGACCATTCCTTCAGGTCTTACATCATTAAGTACATTAAATGGTGATAGCGAATATCATTATGACTTATTTTCAGAATCAGATATCAAGTCTGTCTATGTTGCATGGGAAGTCCCTATTCCTGCTGGCGGCTTTTTTTACCATGTCAATCTAAGCAATTGCACATTATATGTACCCCAGGGAACAAGGCTGCGCTATTCGGGAACTGAGGTTTGGCGAGACTTCGGAGAAATCAAAGAGTACGATATTTCAGGCGTTGACAAGGTTGACAATCATAGCGAGGCAAAGGAAGCATCTCGCTACTCTTTGGACGGTCAGCGATTGTCTGTTCCCGTTAAGGGACTCAACATCGTGAGGTACAGCGATGGCAGCATAAAGAAAGTTGTAGTCAACTAAGTTTTTTGCCAAAGCTGGAGTTGTCAGCAAGGGCGGACTGAAATCGGCTTGCCGTTTGGCAAAGCAAGAAAGTTCGTCCTTGCTTACACTTTCAGCTAAACATGCGAAATAATAAAAGTCTAAAATGAGAACATGAAGAAGATATCCTCGTTTTGGGTAGGCGGATATCCTCCGTTTTCAGCATGCCTTTGGCTTGAAGGTCTGCGATGTCCGTTCTTATAGTCCTATCTGTTACAGAAATCCTTCCAGAAGTCTTTTCCGAAATCTTTACGGAGCACCTGCAAAAACCTGTGTCAAGCATAGATGTTTGTTAGCCTAAACAGGAAGAACTTCACATCAACAACCCCATGCAACTGTGCTCTGAAGAGTTTAATCTTAGCGTTAAGAGACTCCGCAGAAGCATTAGTGGCGCGATTGATGAAATAGTTGAGTATATTCCTTTTTAAGTTTCAGATCGTTTATGTCGGTCTTTATATAGTCTTCCGGAAACCGCCCCATCCTTACTGATTCTTGCTGGTAAGCACGCACAATAGGGTCAGTTCCGATGAGCAGTTGAAGTTCACGGCCATCCTTTTCCAAGAACCGACGCAATTCCTCTTCCACAAGCATGAATCCTGGTATGTCCCAGTAACCTGTAGCTATCTTTATCACCTTACAATTATCATTGCTAATACACTTCTTGAGTGTATCAGCCATTTTTAGGTTTTCTGAATTATCGATAAGAGTATTATTCATACTAGCATTCTTTGATTGTGGAACTATAAGTCTTTGCCCAGTAATTCATCGACTGTTACTTTTTCCTATCGTTTAGTCATCAAACAACGAGAGTTGCACAGGCTCACTCTTTTTCTTCTGCTTGCCATCAGGTGTGGAGGTCTCTACATCCGAGGATGTCGCAGATTCAGATTGTGAAGTCTTGCTATCTCCAATAATGCTGTTCTTTGGAACAAACTCTTCTGCGGTGCCTACTTTCAGACCAACACCAAGCATGGCAGACATTACACGCAGCAACTTGGTGCAGTCTTTGAACGAACCAGGCAGATAGAGCCAAGTGTGATTGTCAATCTCCATCTGACTGCGATATTGCTGGGTAACAGTCACCAATGGCTTTCCTGCCCATTGGATATTCTTTCGCTTTATCAAGTCAATCCCCATGCGCTTGGCACACAACTGGAATGTATCCTGTATGCTTGTGCCACGCATTACATATCCATCGGGAAACATCACGGCCAGTCTGGAGTTTTTCTTACCGCCGCCAGCCTTATTTGTGCGAGCCATGGCGTCATCGGTTTCCAAGTTTTCGCCAATCTCAATCTTCAAATCGAGATTGAGTTTGATATTGATGGCCTTCAACTGCATGAACTTCTGTTCGGTAGTGCTCTGAGTGATGAGAAACCAACCATCTGCAATAGGCTCGTTCCAATCTTTATATCTTTGAGACACTTCCGTAGTTACCCACCGTTGGTCACCCACCATCAGGTCGATGTCGGTGAATCTCTCTACTCCAATGTGACGCAGTGTGTCCAGCATGGTCAGCGTCACCTTCTTGTGACATATCACAGTGCAGTCGGGAAAGACGACACGAATTTTCTTTCGCGCCGCCCGTTGACGATTTGCATTTTGTCGCAACATATATCTATTTTTATTCTACAATTGTCCAATGGCCGCCTTTATCACCACCAATACGTATAAGTTTGCCTTCTGCTTTCAGCTTCTCGATATTTTTGTAAATAGTAGATTCCGACAAAGCAAGTTCTCTAGCAATATCTTTTCTTGTTGCATGAGAATTTTGTTGTAAAATATCTATGATTCTATCTGCAGTTTTCTGCTTACTTTTCTGCTTACCTCTCTGCTTACCTCTCTGACCACCAAAAGCATTCAAGCCCTCGAGTTGTTCTTTTGAAACTTCTTTTGGCACTTTGGCCGTGGCACTTTGAACATCACCTGTTGTCTTATAGTCCAAATGCATATAGCGATTCCTTAGCTCGTTTTGCTCACCCAAGAGCAGGTTGCGGAAAAACTTCACCAGAAAGGAATAGTCATAGTCAACGCCTCGCTGAGCATTTGTGTTGAAGGCTAAGGTGTGGCGACTCAAGATGCGAGTGATATTAGCAGCGGCGCGGTCGGCCTCTTCCTGATCATCCTCATCGCCTGTATGGTTAGTCTTGCTTTGATAGTATGTCTTGATGAGCTGTTGCACCTCATCGATGGTGATATCACCTTCAACATGTCTACGTGCTGTGTCAAGCAAGTAGGCAGAAGGTTTCAGACCATCCACGTCCTGCAAGCCAATAGCTGTCTGCCAGGTGCTTGCCTTCTCACGCTGTGCCAGTTCACCCTGTCGTATGTATTCTTCAAAATCCTGCATCATAAAATGTGTTCTGCAAGTTACTCGTATTCATTATATCCTTAATTCCGCAATACTATTATAAATTAAACTTTTTAAGTACCTGAGCAACAAAAAGTTGTCCAGGATTTTGCCATGTCGAAGAATTCACTTATCTTAGTGTTGCGAAAAGAAAACAAGCAAATACAACGATAGACATGGCAAAAATACAAATAAAATCCGAGAAACTCACTCCTTTTGGTGGAATTTTTCTATTATGGAACTCTATCTTGTCTTTGATGAAATCCTCCTGCACTCTGTCTCTCTGCTCTGCCGATAATCCTGCATGATAGGCTGCAGCCCTCATGCCAAGGCTGCGTAGCTTCTCGACCACCTTCTCTGTTTTCTTCCTGAAGAGGCAGTATATTATTCCACTTTCATCAGCATGGCGAGCTACGACATCTCTTATCACCTTCAGCTTTTCCGTAGCAGAAAACCTTTCCGCACATCTAAACTTAAGTTTGGACGGTCAAACGATGTCTTGAATAACCTTGCGTCAATCAGATTGAGTTTATCTATTATGTCTGTCAGTGTAGTCTTATCTGCTGTTGCTGTCAGAGCCATGACAGGAACGTCAGGGAATTGGCATCGTCGCTAAACTCTGTAATCTCGTCATCTACCACACTGAGAATGATGGTGTTTATCTCCTACTTTCATAACTGACAACACATCAAGTTAGAAGACTACACTACCCTATCGGCAAAAAGTGACTCCGAAGGGATTCAAACCCTTGACCTTCAGAACCGGAATCTGACGCTCTATTCAGCTAAGCTACGGAGCCAATTGATAAAAATCGGGTGCAAAGATACGGCATTTTTTCCAAACCGCAAAATAATCCTGCGAAAAAACGCCGTATCTTTGCCTCCAGGGACAAAGGTGGGAGCAATAGCACGTCAGGCCAGATCAAGGCTGAGGGATTGCACCAACCGGCCCACGGCAGTATTCTCCTTGACCAGTTGGTCGAGCGTCTCCTTGGGCGAGAGCAGCGGCTTGATCTCATCCTGCTTGGCCAGACGGATGGAGACCTGCAGACTGCCGTTCTTCAGGCATTTGGCCAGCGTGGCACGGATGCGGCTCTTGATGGTCAGCATCTGGTCGTAGAGGATCTGATTCTCCGCCACGATCTCCACGTTGGGATAGTCGGTTATGACAGGACTGAGGTTTCTCATTCGCGTGGACATAGCCCGCATGTTTTCTGGCATACGGGTGCACATCGCGCGCCACTGGACGAGGAGATCCTCCTCCGTGAAGGCGTTGCGCTCCTCGGCATTCTCCACCTCCACTGCCTGCTCCGCCGTGGGTTTATCCTTGTGGGTCAGGATATCGCCAAAGGACATTCCCATGCTGCGTCCGAGATTGAGCTTGGCCGACTTCAGCGCCCCTGCGGGAGGAGCCGTCCTAACTGTCTCGGAAGACTGCTGAGTTGGCTTGGATTCCGTCCTTTGGTCAGCCTTTTGGTCAGCAGACTGCGACTGATCCGTAGCCGGCTGCACGGTCTGCTGGGCGTGTTGCCGTTTTCTCTGTGCAACCGGGGCCACCTGCGCGCCCCTTTCTGGCTGCACCTGTCGGAGTAGTTTCTGAAACAGGGTTTTCAACTGCTTAGGGCTACGCCCCGCACCCGCCGCATCGTCCTCGGGCTGGGTGATCTGTGCAATCTCGATGAGCGTCAGTTCCACGAGCAAGCGCTTGTTGGACGACTGGCGATACTGCACGTCGCAACGGTTGGCAATGCGCAGCGCTTGGTATAGGAAGCGGGCCGGACACTTCTGCGCCTGCTCCCGATACTGCTCGCGCTGGCGGTCGCTGACCTCCAGGAGCGGCAAGGTCTGCGGGTCCTTGGCCATGAGCACGTTGCGGATGTGGCTGGCCAGTCCGACGATGAAGTTGCCCCCGTCGAAGCCCTTCGCCAGCACGCCGTTGAGGAGCAACATGATGTCGGCCACCTTGTTATCCAGGGCCAGGAAGACGGTCTTGAAGTAGTTGTCGGCATCGAGGACGTTGAGGTCTTCGATGGTCTTCTCGAAGGTGACATTGCCCTGCGAGAAACTCGCCACCTGGTCGAAGATGGAGAGCGCGTCGCGCATACCGCCGTCGGCCTTCTCCGCTATCACGCCCAGGGCCTCCTCCTCATAGGAGATTTTTTCGCGGTCGGCCACCATCTTCAGTTGCTGGATGATGTGGGCCACGGACATTCGCTCAAAGTCGTAGATCTGGCAGCGCGAGAGGATGGTGGGCAGGATTTTGTGCTTCTCGGTCGTGGCGAGGATGAAGATGACATGGGCGGGCGGTTCCTCCAACGTCTTGAGGAAGGCATTGAAGGCCTGCTGCGAGAGCATGTGGACCTCGTCGATGATAAAGACCTTGTAGCGGCCCACCTGCGGGGGGATGCGGGTCTGCTCCATGAGCTGCTTGATCTGATCGACACCATTGTTGGACGCGGCATCGAGCTCGAAGATGTTGAAGGAGCGGCCCTCTTCGAAAGCCTTGCAACTCTCGCAGGCGCCACAGGCCTCGCCGTTGTCGGTGGGGTGCTCGCAGTTGATGGCCTTGGCGAAGATGCGCGCACAAGTGGTCTTTCCCACACCGCGCGGACCGCAGAAGAGGTAGGCATGGGCCAGTTTGCCCGACTTGACCGTATTGCGGAGAGTGGTGGTCAGCGCGTCCTGGCCGACGACGTCGGAAAACTTCATCGGACGGTATTTGCGCGCAGAAACTATATATTCGTTCATTGGCTGAGTTAGGTTTTGGCCCGATGTCGGCGACGCAAGACGGGCAGCCCCCATCCACGCCGCGACCAAGCGCCCCAAGGCGCCCGCAGGCTTTATCACATTGCAAAGGTAGCAAAAAGTTGGTAACAATCCTCGCGTCCATCCACATTTTATGGTTAAATAGATAAAAAATGCAAGAGCGTTTGCCCTTTGTATGCTTTTAAATACTTACTTTTGCAGAAACAAAAATCGAACGTGATTAAGATTACCGGACATATCGTCAGAATCCTCAGCCGCTTCAAATACCACATCGTGGTGGTGATGGGCGTGCTCTATGTCGGCTTCTTGGGCGACGACTGCTTCATGAAGCGCTTCGAGTACGACTACAGAATCTCTGACCTACAGGACGAGATCGCCAAGTATGAGAAGGTCTATCAGACCAACAACCAGCGGCTGCACGAGCTCCGGGCCGATTCCTCGGCCATGGCCCGCGTGGGTCGCGAGCGCTATTTCATGAAGACTGACGACGAGGACGTCTTCGTGCTGAGCGACGATGATAATTCGGACAACAACCCAGCTTTCTATGAAACAATTAAGTAAGGCAGAGACCTTCCTCTTCCTCGCCGGCGGCGTGCTGATGGTGGCGGGTGCCGGCTGCTATGTGTTCTTCATCCTCCAGGGCCTTGTCTGCTTCCTGGTGCTGGCGGGAAGCCTGCTCTTCGCCGCCATGCAAGCGCGCCAGCGCTATGAGGGCACCAGCATCACGCTGCGCCGTCTGCGCCGCATCCAGTTTTTCGCCCTGGCCTGCTTCGTCTGCGCCGGCGTATTCATGGTCGAGGACTGCTACCACCTCCTCAAGCCCTGGTTTGCCCAGTCCATCTCGGGCTATGCCAACTACGTCAATATCTTCCACAACAACTGGGTGGTGGCGCTGCTGACAGGCGCCCTGCTGGAGATGTACACCACCCACCGCATCGGCCACGAGCTGCGTAAAGAAGAGCAAGAGAACCATCAATAACGAAATCTAAAAGGATCTGTCGCCGAGACCGCCTCGGCCAAATGGTCAAAACATATTATGAACAAGATCGTCTATACTATTACCGCACTCCTGTCGCTCACCTCCTGTGCCGGCACCTACGACATACAGGGTTCCTCCAACGTGTCGGACCTTGACGGCCAGAAGCTCTATCTGAAGGTGACGAAGGACGGCAACCTGACCAACCTCGACTCCTGCGACGTCGTACACGGTCAGTTCTCCTTCAGCGGCAAAGTAGATAGCGCCCACGTCGCCCGCATCTTCATGGACGACAAGGACCTCTCGCAGCCCGTCGTCATCGAGCAGGGCAACATCAGCATCAAACTCGACAACACACAGCAGAAGGTCAGCGGCACACCGCTCAACGACAAACTCAACAAGTTTTGGAATCGCTTCGTGCAGATCCGCAACCAGTATGCCGACATCGACCACGAGCAGAGCGCGGCCATCATGAACGGACAGGACGAGGCGGCGGTCAACATCCGGCTGGCCAAAAAGGCCATCAAAGTCTTTGAGCAGGGCGACAAACTCTTCACGAAATTCGTGACGGACAACTTCGACAACATCCTGGGTCCGTGGGGATTTTTCACCCGCATCCAGTATGACACCACGCCCGACGCCTACCCCGTCTGGCTCAACGACTACCTCTTCGCCACCGCCCTCGACGGTCTGCCCTCGTGGATAGAGTTTATCATGGCCAAGGCACCCGACAACTTCAAGAACGACCCCGACGTGAAGCAGTTCTACCAGCACTTCCTGGAGACCTTGCAGCGCAACAACGGCACGATGGAGGACGTGCCAGCCGTGCCCATGAGCGAAGGCGACGCCAACGTGGCTCCGATCACGCCCAACCAGATGGCGAGCGACTCCATATCTTATTAGACTTCCATTTCCCCTATACCTATTATATATATATAGACACAGAGAATCATGAGCACGCTGATCAAAAACGGCACCCTCGTCAATGAGGGCGTGTCGAGACAAGGCACCATCACGATAGGCGACGACGGACGCATCACCTCTATCGGGACGGAAGCCCCTCTGGCGGAGGACCACTACGACCACGTCATCGACGCGGCAGGATGCTATGTGCTGCCAGGCGTCATCGACGAGCACGTCCACTTCCGCGAGCCGGGCATGACGGACAAGGCGACGATACGCAGCGAGAGCCGTGCAGCAGCCTACGGCGGCGTGACCTCCTATATGGAAATGCCCAACACCGTGCCCACCACTACGACGGAAGCGGCCTGGGAGGACAAACGGCAGCGGGGAAGGAAAGACAGCGCCGTCAACTACGCCTTCTACCTCGGTGCGACCAACAACAACGCCGAGACGCTCCGACAGGCCGACTGGCAGCATACGCCCGCCATCAAACTCTTCATGGGATCATCGACGGGCAACATGCTCGTGGACCGTAGCGAGGCACTGAAAGAGGTGTTCCAGTTGGCTGCCCAGCTCGACATTCCCGTCGTGAGCCACTGCGAGGACGCCACACTCATCAGCGAGAACATGCGACTGGCCAAGGAGCGCTATGGCGAGGATCCTGCCGTGGAGCACCATCCCGAGATCAGAAGCGAGGAGGCCTGTGTTCGGTCCACCGCCCTGGCCCTCCAGTTGGCTACCGAGGCAGGAGCAAGACTCCACGTGGCCCATATCTCCACCGCCCGCGAACTGGAGATGATCGCCGCCCATGGCGATGCCAACATCACCGCCGAGGCCGTGACGGCACACCTGCTCTTCACGGACAAGGACTACCAGCGACTGGGCACCCGCATCAAATGCAACCCTGCCGTCAAGACTGCCCACGACCAGGAGACCTTGATCGAAGGACTGACCGACGGACGCATCCTCACCATCGCCACCGACCACGCCCCTCACCTACCCTCGCAGAAAGAGGGAGGCTGCGCACGGGCCGCTTCGGGAATGCCCATGGTGCAGTTTAGCCTCGTCGCCATGCTGGGACTGGTCGATGCGGGACGGATTACGATCGAGCAACTGGTGGCGCTCATGGCCCACCATCCGGCCCAATACTTCCACGTCAGAGAGCGCGGTTTTCTGCGCCCTGGCTACCATGCCGACATCGCCATCGTGCGCCCCGACAGTCCGTGGACGCTGACGAAGGCAGAGATACAAAGTCCGTGTGGATGGAGCCCCTTGGAGGGAAAGACCTTCCGCTGGCGCGTGGAGCAGACCCTCTGCAACGGCCACCTCGTCTATGACCGCGGCACCTTCGACGAGGGCTACCGTGGCAAGGAACTGGAGTTTGACCGTACAAAATAGCCTTTGACAGATCAAGATAACATCTTACCATTCAAGATAGAAGCACTCAGAGCCCGTGATAGCAAGAATCGTCATCCCTCTCCTGTTGGTCATCGTCCTCTCCGACCTCTATATCGACGTCCACTATTTCCGCCGCCGATATAGTCTGCCGTGGTGGCTGCGACTATTGTGGTGGGTGCCTTGCATCGCACTCTCGACCTATACCATCACCCTCGCGTCGCTCCCGAGTTTTGCTCCCTCCGACCTTGCCTGGCTCAACACCTATTTGCTCCTGCTGGGCCTCTTCGTCGGTCCGAAGGCCATCTTTGCCCTGTGCTCCTTCCTCGGGTCGTGTCTGATGCGGCTGACAGGCTGGCCGCGCATCAACCTGGGCCACTACATCGGCATCCTGCTGGGCTGTGGCGGCGTCCTGGCCTATATCTATGGTCTGACCGTCGGCGTGAGACAGGTGAAGGTAAACCACCTCACGCTGCAGTTTGACGACCTCCCCGCAGCCTTCGACGGCTACAAGATCCTCCATATCTCCGACCTCCACCTCGGCACCTTCTACGGCTGGCGACAGAAGATTCTCCAAACGGAGATGGACTCCATCGCCCGGCAGCACGCCGACCTGATGGTCTTCACGGGCGACGTGCAGAACATCCGTCCCCAGGAGATCTTCCCCCACACCGACCTGCTGCGCAGTACGACTCAGGGCATGGTCTCCGTACTCGGCAACCACGACTATGCGAGCTACGCCAAAGACACCCACGAGGCTCAGGACCACCTGCTGCGCCTGCTCGTAGAGACAGAACAAAACGCCCTGGGATGGCGGTTGCTGCGCAATGACCATCTCGTCATCAGACGCGGTGGCGACTCCCTCGTCGTGGCAGGCACGGAGAACGACGGCGAGCCACCCTTCCCCAATCTTGCCGACACGAGGAAGTCCCTTGAGGGCGTGCGGCCAGGGGCATTTGTGGTGATGCTGCAACACGACCCCTCGGCCTGGCGACGAGATATACTGCCCAAGACCACGGCCCAACTGACGCTGAGCGGACACACCCACGGCGGACAAATGCAGTTCTTCGGACACCGGCCGACCCAGTGGCGAGGCCGACCCGACAAGGGACTCTACGAGCAGCAGGGACGCTACCTCTACGTCAATGCCGGACTGGGAGGGCTGGTGCCGTTCCGGCTGAACATGCCCAACGAGATCACCGTCATCACGCTCAGGACGAAGCGCCGTCCAGCGGACCCGGTCGCCAAGGCCAACTGACAAGAACATCCGAATCGATAATAACTCAATATTTTTTAAAACACACACACAACATGAAACTCATTTACAGGATTTATCAACTCTTCGTGGTCCTGCCCTTCCTCATCTTCTGTTCCATTGCCTGTGCGCTGGTGACGACGATCGGATGCACGCTGGGCGACGGACACTACTGGGGCTACTACCCTGGCAAATGGTGGGCAAGGTTCATCATCTGGGTCAGCCTGCTCCCCATCAAAGTGGAAGGACGGGAACATCTGCGCAAGGACCAGAGCTACGTCTTTGTCAGCAACCACCAGGGATCGTTTGACATCTTCATCATCTACGGCTTCCTGGGCCGCAACTTCAAGTGGATGATGAAACAGGGACTGCGCAAGATACCCTTCGTGGGCAAGGCTTGTGAGGCAGCCCACCACATCTACGTCGATAAGCGCGGCCCGAGCAAGATCCGCCAGACCTACGACCAGGCACGCGAGGTGCTCCAGGAGGGCATGTCGCTGGTGGTGTTTCCCGAGGGAGCACGAACCTTCACTGGCCACATGGGCGTGTTCAGAAGAGGTGCGTTCATGCTGGCCGACGAACTCCAGTTGCCGGTCTGCCCGCTGACGATCAATGGCGCCTTCGACGTGATGCCCCGCATGCGCGACTGGCGCTGGCTGACGTGGCACCGGCTGAGCCTCACCATCCACGAGCCCATCTACCCCACCACGCAGGGACCGGAGAATGTCAAGACCACGATGGACGAAGCGTATAAGCGCGTGATGTCGGGACTGGTCAAGGAATACCAAGGATTTGTGGAGAACCCCGATCAGTAAGGAAATTGTGGGACTCCGACCAGCAAGAACAAGGAGAAACCCGCGGGGGTTAAACTTTTTTATCCTCATCCTTGCGCCCTTTCAAGTAAAAAGCATTATCTTTGCAAACAATATCAATCCAACCTATTATGGAGAAGAGCGACAGCATCATCATCATCCCGACGTACAACGAGAAGGAGAACATAGAGAAGATCATACGAGCCATCTTCGGCCTGGAGAAATACTTTCACATCCTGGTCATCGACGATGGCAGTCCCGACGGTACGGCCGACATTGTCCACCACCTGATGGAGGACGAGTTCAAAGGCCGCCTCTTCATCGTGGAACGAAGCGGAAAACTGGGACTTGGCACGGCCTATATCGCCGGATTCAAGTGGGCTTTGGAGCGCGACTACGGCTACATCTTCGAGATGGACGCCGATTTCAGCCACGACCCCAACGATCTGCCACGCCTCTATGCCGCATGCCATGACGAGGGCTACGACCTCAGCGTGGGCAGCCGCTACGTCAGCGGTGTGAACGTCGTCAACTGGCCGATGGGACGCGTGCTGATGAGCTATTTCGCCTCATGCTACGTCCGTCTGGTGACGGGTGTCAACATCCACGACACCACGGCAGGATTCGTCTGCTACACTCGGCGCGTGCTGGAGACCATTCCCCTCGACGAGGTGAGATTCAAGGGCTACGCCTTCCAGATCGAGATGAAGTACACTGCCTACAAGATTGGCTTCAAACTCAAGGAGGTGTCCGTCGTCTTCACCAACCGCCGCGAGGGCACGAGCAAGATGAGCGGAGGTATCTTCTCCGAAGCACTCTTCGGCGTCGTCCGCCTGCGCCTGGATGGCTTCTTCCGCCGCTATCCGAAGATCAAGGCATAAAAAGATAAAGGCTTAGGGGGAGCGCCAAAACGCCGGACACCGCCAGGGTGGCTTGCCGATGGCAGAAGAGCGACCTTGGACCTGCGTTCATACGGTTCCAACAAAGCATACGGCCAAATAACGCATACGGTTCAACAACGTATTACGGCTCAACAACGTATTACGACTCAACAACGTATTACGACTCAACAACGTATACGACCCAAACAACGCGTACAAATACGAACTGCGTCTAAAAGCGAGTTTCACCCACAAGGGATTCTCCTGGCGCTTCGTCCTTGTAGGAGTTGTTTGGGTTGTCCGTTTTAGGTGATTCGTTTTGATTTGCTCCCGATCCCGCCAGGGCAAGACGGCGACTTGGGCCGACTGGGCCGAAAGCCTCACTTTGCATAGCGTGTGCAAAAACTGTGCAACAAAGCCATGACAAAGGCAAAAAAGATGCGCAAATAGTTGGCTCATTGGCGAGTTTATCGTACCTTTGCAGCAACTTCGCGGCCCATCCATAGCCTCGCCCCCTTGTCGGGACGATGGAGAAAGGGCTTGGCGAGGCTTCATTTTTAGATTGTTTTCATGGAACAAGAGAGATTATTCCCCAACTATATCTTTGAGACCAGTTGGGAGGTCTGCAATAAGGTGGGCGGCATCTACACCGTGCTTTCCACCCGGGCGAGGACGCTCCAAGACCGGATCCACGACCAGTTGATTTTCATCGGGCCAGACTGCTGGCAGGACCGCCCGTGCCCCTACTTCGAGGAGGAGAGCCTCTTCCCCGAATGGGAGGACGTGGCCCGCTGCGAGGGTCTGCACGTGCGCGTAGGACGCTGGACGATCCCGAGCCGTCCCGTAGCCATCCTGGTCGATTGGCGCCCGCTTTTCGACGAGAAAGACGCCTTCTACGGCCGCCTCTGGCAGCAGTTTGGCGTGGACAGCCTCCACGCCTTTGGCGACTACGACGACTCCGTCCTCTTCGGCTGGGCCGCCGCCAAGGTGGTGGAGAGTTTCTACCGCCACTACCGTCTGGACGACCAGCGTGTCGTGCTCCACGCCAACGAGTGGCAGACGGCCTCCGCCGCCCTGGTGATCCAGAAGCTCGTGCCCCAGGTAGCCACGATCTTCACGACCCACGCCACCTGCATCGGACGCAGCATTGCGGGCAACAACAAGCCGCTCTACGACTATCTGTGGGCCTACAACGGCGACCAGATGGCACAGGAGCTCAACATGGAGAGCAAACACTCGATCGAGAAGCAAGCAGCCCACCACGTGGACTGCTTCACGACCGTGAGCGAGATCACGGCCCGCGAGTGTGCCGAGCTGCTCGACAAGCCCGTCGATGTGGTGCTCCCCAATGGTTTCGACAACAGTTTCGTGGCTGTCGGACCGCAGTTCACGCGCAAGCGCAAGGCGGCCCGCAAGCGGCTGCTGGCCATAGCCAACGCCCTGCTGGGCACACAGATCGGCGACGAGGCGCTGATTGTCTCCACCTCAGGACGCTACGAGTTTCGCAACAAGGGCCTCGACGTCTTCATCGAGGCGATGAACCGCCTCAGACACGACACCGACCTCCAGCGCCCCATCGTCGCCTTCATCGCCGTGCCAGGCTGGGTGAGTGGGCCGCGGGGCGACCTTCAGGAGCGGCTGCAGCAGCGCAAGAGCTATGACACGCCGCTGGAGAACCCCATGCTCACCCACTGGCTGGGCGACATGGACCACGACCAGGTGGTCGGCATGATGCGCCACCTCGACATGGCCAACCGCCAGGAGGACAACGTGAAACTCATCTTCATGCCCTGCTACCTCACGGGCGACGACGGCATCGTCGATCTCAGCTACTACGACACCGTACTGGGCAACGACCTCTGCGTCTTCCCCTCCTACTACGAGCCCTGGGGCTACACCCCGCTGGAGGCCGTGGCCTTCCACGTGCCCTGCATCACGACCGACTTGGCCGGCTTTGGCCTGTGGGCCAACAACGTCAAGGGCGCCAGTGCCAGTATCGAGGACGGCGTGGAAGTGGTCCACCGCACCGACTACAACTTCTCGGAGGTAGCCGACCACATCAAGGCCACCGTGGCACGCTTCGCCGCCATGACGCCCAAGGAGGTGCGCGCCTGCCGGAGCAAGGCCGACAAACTCTCAAAGAAGGCCCTGTGGAGCGAGTTTATCCCCTACTACGAGGAGGCCTACGACCTCGCGCTGCGCAAGGCCGAAAAGCGAACGGAATAGAAGGGCCAAGGATGCGCCCCGACTCTCCGCTCTATCCATTATATATATAGAAACAACATTACAATAATAGATAACACTACACGCTATGAAGATCAAATCGGATTATTCCAATTTGCCCCAGTGGAAGGAAGTGAACGTCAAGTCGTCACTGCCGAAGGAGCTGGACTGCCTCAACGAACTGGCACACAACCTTTGGTGGGCATGGAACTATGAGGCCCGCAACCTCTTCAAGAGCCTCGACGAGAAACTCTACGAGGAGGTGGGCCACAACCCCGTTCTGCTCCTGGAGCGCCTCAACTACGACCGCAAGGAAGCGATCGTCAAGGACAAGGAGCTGATGCGCAAGGTCCACAACGTCTATAAGCAGTTTCGCGAGTACATGGACGAGGAAGTCAACAAGTCTCGCCCGTCCGTGGCCTACTTCTGCATGGAGTTTGGCCTCAACCAGGTGCTGAAGATCTACAGCGGCGGCCTGGGCATGCTGGCCGGCGACTACCTCAAGGAGGCTTCCGACTCCAACGTCGATCTCTGTGGTGTCGGCCTGCTCTATCGCTTCGGCTACTTCACGCAGTCGCTGTCGATGGACGGTCAGCAGATAGCCAAATATGACGCACAGTACTTCAACGCGCTGCCCATCGAGCGCGAGCTCGACGCCAACGGCAACCAGCTGGTGATCGATATTCCCTACCAGAACTACCAGGTCCACGCCCTTGTCTGGCACGTGAACGTGGGACGCATCAAACTCTACCTGCTGGACACGGACAACGAGATGAACTCCGAGTATGACCGCCCCATCACCCACAACCTCTACGGCGGCGACAACGAGAACCGCCTGAAGCAGGAGATCCTGCTCGGCATCGGCGGCACCCTCATGCTCAAGAAGCTCGGCATCAAGAAGGACATCTACCACTGCAACGAGGGCCACGCCGCCCTGTGCAACCTCCAGCGCCTGTGCGACTACATCCAGGACGGCCTCTCCTTCAACGAGGCCATGGAGCTGGTGCGCGCCTCGTCGCTCTATACCGTCCACACCCCCGTGCCGGCCGGCCACGACTACTTCGAGGCAGACCTCTTCGGCAAGTACATGGGTGGCTATCCCGAGAAGCTGGGCATCAGCTGGGATGAGTTTATCGGCATGGGCCGCATCAACGCCGACGACCACAACGAGAAGTTCTGCATGAGCGTCTTCGCCTGCAACACCTGCCAGGAAGTCAACGGCGTGTCGAAGCTCCACGGCTGGGTGAGCCAGAAGATGTTCGCCCCGATCTGGAAGGGCTACTACCCCGAGGAGAACCATGTCGGCTACGTCACCAACGGCGTCCACTTCCCCACCTGGACGGCCACGGAGTGGCGCAAGCTCTACGACTCCTACTTCGACGACAACTTCCTCTACGACCAGAGCAACGAGCGCATCTGGCACGCCATCTACGACGTGCCCGACGAGGAGATCTGGGAGACGCGCATGGCGCTGAAGAAGAAGCTCGTGAAGTATATCCGCGACAAGTTCACGCAGCAGTGGCTCCGCAACCAGGGCGACCCCGCCAAGGTGATGTCCATCATCCAGCGCATCACGCCCAACGCCCTGATGATCGGCTTCTGCCGCCGCTTCGCCACCTACAAGCGCGCCCACCTGCTCTTCACCGACCTCGACCGTCTGGAGAAGATCGTCAACGATCCCGACCGTCCCGTGCTCTTCTTCTTCTCGGGCAAGGCCCACCCCGCCGACGGTGCCGGCCAGGGCCTCATCAAGCGCATTTTCGAGATCTCCCGTATGCCGCAGTTTCTGGGCAAGATCATCTTCCTGGAGGACTATGACATGCGCCTGGCCCGCCGCCTCGTCAGCGGTGTGGATATCTGGATGAACACGCCGACGCGCCCGCTGGAGGCCAGTGGCACCTCGGGCGAGAAGGCCGAGATGAACGGTGTGGTCAACCTCTCCGTGCTCGACGGCTGGTGGGTGGAAGGCTACCGCGAGGGTGCCGGCTGGGCCCTGCCGCAGGAGCGCACCTATCAGAACCAGGCCTACCAGGACCAGCTCGACGCAGCCACCATCTACTCGCTGCTCGAGAACGACATCATCCCGCTCTACTTCAACCGCGGCCGCAAGGCCTACTCCGCTGGCTGGGTGAAGGTCGTGAAAAACTCCATCGCCACCATCGCCCCCCACTACACGATGAAGCGGCAGCTGGACGACTACTACGAGAAGTTCTACAACAAGGAGGCGGACCGCTTCAAGGAGCTGGTAGCCGACAACTACGCCAAGGCCAAGGAGATCGCCCTCTGGAAGGAGAACGTCGCCGCTCGCTGGGACGCCATCCATGTGGTCGATAAGGACGAGACGGCCCTCCTGGACGTCGCCACAGGCAAACCCGTCACCCTCTCCTACACCATCGACGAGCAGGGACTCAACGACGCCATCGGACTCGAACTGGTGGTGCTCAGCAGCCATAGCGAGGACGACCTGCAGATCCACAAGGTGCATCCCTTCGAGATGGTGAAGCAGGAGGGCAACCTCTTCACGTTCAAGGTGACATTCGAGGCCGACGAGGCCGGCTCCTATAAGTGTGCCGTGAGAATGTATCCGAAGAACGACCTGCTTCCCCACCGTCAGGACTTCTGCTACGTGAAGTGGATCGACTAAGGACTAAGGGATAGTAAAAAAAACTATGCGAGGGGATGTCGTGGAAACTCTTTTTCCACACATCCCCTCGCCTCTTTCTTGGTCCACCACGGCCCGCAGGGCGCCTATCAGCCCACAATCTGTCGCCAAGCAGCATTTTTGCGCTTATAATTTTTCGGGTATTTAAGATTTTTCGTACCTTTGCGGCGATATGAGATTCTCCGTCAAATGTAACCATTGCGGCCAGACCTTCATCGCCGAGACGCAGAACTATGGCCGCATGAAATACCGCTGCCCATACTGCCAGTCGGTCATGGTTTGCCAGTTCGACCCGCCCAAGGTGTTTCGCACCCGCGCGCGGTCGGTCATCCCCGTAGCCGATAGTTCCCCCGTGACGGCCCATAGCCACCTGCCCATGGTCTCGTCGCGCCTTGTCACACCACCCGCGCCCCAGCCTGCCGACGCGCCCACGCCCGCCCCTGCTGGCGAGGAACAATTGCCGGAGGCCAGCGTCCACCAGTTCAAGAAGCGTGCCGAGGGCTTTGCCGGTATGCTCCTGTGGATCTGGTGCCACCTGAGCGTCTTCTGCTTGTGGAGCGGCGCGAAGATTCGCAAGTTTCAGGAGGACTACGAGGACGGCGACCTATGGATCTTCTTCGCCTTCAGCCTGCTCTTCGTCGTGGCCGTCTGTGTGGGCCTGTGGACGATGGCCGAGGTGACGACCCTCATCGCCGAGGGCAACTCGTGGCTCAAGAGCACCTACTACTCCATCAAGAATATGATCTGACGACATAGCCACGGTCATGGAGATACCCACCACGGAGGCAATAAACGGCCTCCGTTTTCGTTATATTAGCATGATGAAGAAGACACTTACAGCATGGGTGCTCGCCGCGCTCTGCCTCGTCTCCTGCGGTGTGGACAAAAACATCCGCAAGGGCGAGAAATTTCTGCAGTTGGGCGAGTACTATGACGCGGCGGCCCAGTTTAAGACCGCATACCAGCGCACCCCGCCCAAGGATCGCGACAAGCGCGGACAGTTGTCGGCCAAGATGGCACATTGCTACGACCGCATCAACTCCTCCGAGCGTGCCGTCGCCGCCCTGCGCAACGTCATCCGCTACCATCAGGATGACGGCGAGACCCACCTGATGCTGGCTCGCAACCTCATGAAGTCGGGACGCTACGCCGAGGCCGAGACGGAGTTTCGCGCCGCCCTCGACTCCATGCCCGACCACCCGCTGGCCACGCAGGGCCTCAAGGCCGCCCAGGACGCCCCGCGCATCAAGGAGCTCGGATCCAAATATACGGTGAAGCGGATGGAGATCTTCAACTCCCGCCGTGCCGACTACTCGCCGATGCTCTTCGGCGACGAGTTTGACCAGCTCTTTTTCTCTTCCACGCGCAACGAGGCGCAGGGCGACGAGCTGAGCGGCATCACCGGCACGAAGAACGCCGACATCTTCGTCAGCGAGAAGGACGAAAAGGGACGGTGGCAACGCCCCCGCACCATCGACTCGGGCCTCAACTCCGACTTCGACGAGGCCACGCCCGCCTTCAGCGTCGATGGACGCGAGATGTATCTCACGCAGTGTCCCACCGACCCCTCCTATCCCCGCTACGCCCAGATCGCCGTCAGCAAGCGCTCCGACGCGGCCTGGGGCAAGCCAACGAAACTGGAGATCAGCCGCGACACGCTCTCCAGCTTTGCCCATCCCGCCATCTCGCCCGACGGCAACTGGCTCTACTTCGTCAGCGACATGCCCGGAGGCAAGGGCGGCCTCGACATCTGGCGCGTGCGCATCACGGGGGGCGGCCTCGGCGGCGTGGAGAATCTCGGCGAGCCCATCAACACCCCTGGCGACGAGATGTTTCCCACCTTCCGCCCCAACGGCGACCTCTATTTCTCCTCCAACGGCCACCCTGGACTGGGAGGCCTCGACATCTTCATCGCCAAGGTGGGCAAGGACCGCCGCTACCACCTGGAGCATCCCGGCTATCCGCTCAACTCCCAGGGCGACGACTTCGGCATGACCTTCGAGGGCCCGCACAACAGGGGCTTCTTCTCCTCCAACCGTGGCGACGGCCGCGGATGGGACCATATCTATAGTTTCGAGTTGCCCGAGGTGGTCCAGACCGTCAAGGGATGGGTCTATGAGATGGACGGCTACGAGCTGCCCGCCGCCGAGGTATTCATGGTCGGCGACGACGGCACCAACCTGAAACTCTCCGTCAAGGGCGACGGCTCCTTTGAGCAGGTCGTCGATCCGGGCGTCAACTACATCATGCTCGCCACCTGCAAGGGCTATCTCAACCACCGCGTGGAGCTCCACGTCGATTCCGTCGATCAGTCGGAGGAACACACCCTGCAGTTTCCGCTGCCCTCCATCCGCGTGCCGGTACTCATAGACAACATCTTCTACGACTTCGACAAGGCCACGCTGCGCCCCGAGTCGAAGACGGCGCTCGACGACCTCGTGAAGTTGCTCAACGAGAATCCCAACGTCACCATCGAGCTCTCCGCTCACACCGACTACAAGGGTCGCGCCGAGTACAACAAGCGCCTCTCGCAGCGCCGCGCCGAGTCGGTGGTGGCGTATCTGACCGAGCATGGCATCGCCCGCGACCGACTCACTCCCGTGGGCTATGGCAAGGAGAAGCCGAAGACCGTCCGCAAGAAGATGCTGGAGCGCTACCCGTGGCTCAAGGAGGGCGACGTGCTCACCGAGGAGTTTATCAAGAAACTCGACAAGGACAAGCAGGAGATCTGCAACCAGATCAACCGCCGCACCGAGTTTATCGTCCTGCGCACCACCTACGGCATGTTTGACGAAAAGGGCAACCTCAAGACCATGCCGACGCCGAAGCGCGACGAGACGGGTGACGACGACGACCTCATACTCATAGAATAACGACGCATGACACTTCCCGAGGAGTTTACCACCTACACGCGCGCCCTGATGGGCGAGGAGCGGTTTGCCCGCTTCCTTGGCGCGCTCGACGAGCCCGCTCCCGTGTCCATACGGGTCAATCCCTTCAAGGCCGAGGCCACGCCAGAGACCGGGGTAGACCGCGTGGCCTGGTGTCGTGGCGGCTACTATCTCGACAGCCGCCCAGCCTTCACCTTCGACCCCCTGCTCCACGCCGGAGCCTACTATGTGCAGGAGGCCTCGTCGATGTTCATCGACCACGTCGTCCGCCAGTTTGTCCACGCCCCCGTCACGGCCCTCGACCTCTGTGCGGCCCCGGGCGGCAAGACGACGTGTCTGCGTGCCGCCCTGCCCGAGGGGAGCCGTCTCAACAGCAACGAGCCCCATCCGAAGCGGGCGCAGATCCTGGCCGAGAACGTCGTGAAGTTTGGCCACCCCGAAGTCGTCGTGACCAACAACTACGCCATCGACTACCAGCGCGCCGGCCTCCGCTTCGGCCTCATCCTCGCCGACATGCCTTGCTCCGGCGAGGGCATGTTTCGCAAGGACCCCGAGAGCATCGGCGAGTGGAGCCCGGCCAACGTGGAGAAGTGTGCCGCGCTGCAGCGGTCCATCCTTGCCGACATCTGGCCCTGCCTGCTGCCCGGCGGACTGCTGATCTACTCCACCTGCACATTCAACGCCCATGAGAACGAGGACAACATCGCCTTTGCCGTAGAGGAACTGGGGGCCGAGCCGGTCGCCATCCCCGTGGAGGAGGCGTGGCGGGTGACAGGCCCGTTGACGGGACCCCACCCGATCTGCCGTTTCATCCCCGGCACGACCCGTGGCGAGGGACTGGCCGTGGCGCTGCTGCGCAAGCCCGAGACTGCGGCCGACCTGCCCTCACGCGACCGCGGCAAAGGACGTACGACGCCCTTGCTGCGCGTCCTGAGCGACGGCGTCAAGCCGCCCCAGGTGAAGGGCAAGAAGACCCTGCCCGACGTTTCCCAGGCGCTGACGATCCTCGACGAGGCCAATCCCTATCCCCGCGTGGACGTGGGCTACGACGAGGCCATAGCCTACCTGCGCCGCGAGTCCATCGCGCTACCTGCGGCGGCCCCGAAGGGCCTCGTCACGATCTGCCACGAGGGGTTCGCCCTCGGCTTTGCCAAGAACCTCGGGACCAGGGCTAACAACCTCTACCCCCAGGAGTGGCGCATCCGCAGCACCCACCGGCCCGAAGAGCGGCCCGTCGTCGGACTCACTCCCATCGTCCATCCATAAGAAGAAGAAACTAACAAGCTATATGCAACCCTACTTATCCTTATTAAACAGAATCCTCACCGAGGGCCACCAGAAAGGCGACCGCACGGGCACGGGCACGCTGAGCGTCTTCGGCCACCAGATGCGCTACGACCTCCAGGACGGCTTCCCTCTGCTCACGACCAAGAAACTCCACCTGAAGTCCATCATCTACGAGCTGCTGTGGTTTCTGCGTGGCGACACCAACGTGCGCTGGCTCCAGGACCACGGCGTGCGCATCTGGAACGAGTGGGCCGACGAGAACGGCGACCTCGGTCCGGTCTATGGCCACCAGTGGCGGTCGTGGCCCGACTACCGTGGGGGCACGATAGACCAGATAGCGCAGGTGGAGGAGATGATCAAGCGCAATCCCAACTCCCGCCGAATGCTCGTCACGGCGTGGAATCCGGCTGAGGTCGAGGACATGGCGCTGCCGCCGTGCCACTGCCTCTTCCAGTTTTATGTCGCCGACGGACGCCTCTCGCTCCAGCTCTACCAGCGGTCTGCCGACACCTTCCTCGGTGTGCCGTTCAACATCGCCTCCTACGCCCTGCTGCTGCAGATGATGGCCCAGGTCACGGGGCTCCAGCCTGGCGAGTTCGTCCACACCACGGGCGACACCCACCTCTACCTCAACCACCTGGAGCAGGCCCGACTGCAGCTCTCGCGCACCCCGCGGCCTCTGCCCACGATGCGCATCAACCCCGACGTCAAGAGCATCTTCGACTTCCGCTACGAGGACTTCGAACTGGAGAACTACGACCCCTGGCCCCACATCGCCGCAGAGGTCTCCGTCTGATTCATCCAAAACATTCTTCAAGCTATGCATATCACTCTGATTGCTGCCGTGGCCGAAAACCGCGCCATCGGCCTCGACAACCAACTGATTTACCACATCCGCGAAGACCTGCGCCGCTTCAAGTCGCTCACCACGGGCCACACCGTCCTCATGGGGCGCCGCACCTTTGAGTCGCTGCCGAAGGGCGCGTTGCCCAACCGCCGCAACATCGTGGTCAGCCGCACGGTGGCCCACTTCGACGGCTGCGACACCTACCCCTCACTGGAGGAGGCCCTGCGCCACTGCGCCCCCGAGGAGCAAGTCTTCGTCATCGGCGGACAGACCGTCTATGAGCAGACGCTGCCGCTGGCCCATCGCCTCTGCATGACCGAGATAGCGGCCACACCGTCGCGGGCCGACGCTTTCTTCCCGCCCTACGACGGATGGGTCAAGGAGGTGGAGGAGCGCCACGAGGCCGACGAGGCCCATCCCCACGCCTTCGCCTTCGTCGACTACGTGAGACCGGACGAATAGGCTTGGCCAGTTTTTTTCGAAATAAGGCTTTTTAAAAGAAACGGTCTTGGCCAGGCTTATTATTTAGGAAAGAGGCTTGGCAAGACTTCTTATAAGGTAAAGACAAGAGTTGACGGGAAACCCGAAAAACAAAACAAGTTTTCGGGATTTTCCGCCAACTACTACCCCTGATTGCACCCAATTGCATAGTTGAACAATAAATATTGCACAATAGTTTTGGTACTGTGCATAAAAAACTATACCTTTGCACAAAATTTTTTAGATTGTGCAATGAAGCCGACACAGAGTTTCAACTCTTATATAGAAAATAGCATCAAAGACAACTGGGATCGGGATGCGCTCACCGACTACAAAGGCGCGACGTTGCAGTATCACGACGTCGCGCGCAAGATAGCCAAGCTCCACATCATCTTCCGCCACAGTGGTCTCCAGCCCGGCGACAAAGTGGCGCTCTGTGGGCGCAACTCCTCGGCCTGGGCCGCCGCCTTCCTGGCCACCATCACCTATGGTGCCGTAGCCGTCCCCATCCAGCATGAGTTTACGCCGGACATGGTCTATAACATCGTCAACCATTCCGAGTCGCGACTGCTCTTCGTGGGCGACGTTGTCTCGCCGACGATCGACGCCGGAGAGATGCCGGCGCTGGAGGGCATCATCTATATCCCCGACTTCTCGCTGACGATGTCGCGCTCAGAGACGCTCACCTTCGCGCGCGAACATCTTAATAAGCTCTTCGGCGAAGAATATCCGAAGGCCTTTGAGCGCAGCCACGTCAGCTACCACCAGGACAGCCCCGAGGAGCTGGCCCTCATCAACTACACCAGCGGCACGACCGGCTTCTCCAAGGGCGTGATGCTACCCTATCGTGCGCTGTGGAGCAATCTCGACTTTACGATGCGCAGCCTGGGCGCCAACATGGCCCCGGGGTCCAATGTGCTCTGCACGCTCCCCATGGCCCACATGTACGGCATGATGGTGGAGTTTTTCCTCAACTTCTGCTTAGGCAACCACCTCTTCTTCCTCACGCGTCTGCCCAGCCCGTCGCTCATCCAGAGCGCCTGTGCCGACATCCATCCCGCCATCGTCATCGTCGTGCCGATGGTCATCGAGAAGATCATCCGCAAGATGGTGTTCCCACTCATCCAGCAGCGCTACGTCCACCTGCTGCTCAACATGCCGGTGGTCAACAAGAAGATCAAGGCGCGCATCCTCCAGCAGGTGAAGGATATCTTCGGTGGCCAGCTCTTCGAGATGATGTTTGGCGGCGCGGGACTCAACCGCGAGGTGGAGGACTTCCTCCGCCATATCGGATTTCCCCTGGCCGTGGGCTACGGTACGACCGAGACGGCCCCGCTCATCACCTACAGCGACTACCGCGACTTCGTGCGCGGCACCTGCGGACGGGTGGTGGACAACATGGAGATACGCATCGCCAGTCCCGACCCAGCCAACGTGCCAGGCGAGATCCTCACGCGCGGCATGAACGTCATGCTGGGCTACTACAAGAATCCCGAGGCCAGCCACGCCGTGCTCGACAAGGACGGATGGTTTCACACCGGCGACCTCGCCACCATCGACGCCGAGGGCCACGTCTTCATCCGCGGACGCATCAAGAACATGCTTCTCAGCGCCAACGGACAGAACATCTACCCCGAGGAGATCGAAAACAAGCTCAACTCGATGATGATGGTCAGCGAGAGCGTCATCATCCAGCGCGACAACAAGCTCGTGGGCCTCGTCCATCCCGACATGGACGCTGCCAAGCAGCTTGGCTTCTCCATCGGCGACCTCGGCGACGTGATGGAGGAAAACCGCAAGCAGCTCAACAGTCTCCTGCCCGCCTTCTGCAAGGTCTCGGCCATACAGATCCACGAGCAGGAGTTTGAGAAGACGCCCAAGAAGAGCATCAAGCGCTACCTCTACCAGAACGCCTGACGGCACGGGCCAAGCCATGGCCCCACGCCCGCTCACCTACCATAACAAATAGCTTTGCATAACGATAACAAGTAGCGACAGATGGAACAAATTCCTAGTTTTAACGCCCTCATCGAGAAGAGTATCATCGACAACTGGGATCTCGACTCGCTTACCGACTACAAAGGCAAGACGCTGCAGTATCACGATGTGGCGCGCAAGATAGAGAAACTGCACATCATGTTTGAGGCCTCGGGCGTGCAGCGGGGCGACAAGATAGCCCTCTGCGGACGCAACTCCGCGGCCTGGGCTGCTGCCTTCCTCGCCATCCTCACCTATGGCGCGGTGGCCGTGCCCATCCTCCACGAGTTCACGCCCGACCAGGTCCACAACATCGTCAACCACAGCGACGCCAAGCTCCTCTTCGTCGGCGACGTGGCGGCCACGCAGATCGACGCCACGAAGATGCCTGGACTGGAGGGCATCATCTACATCCCCGACTATTCGCTCGTGGTCAGCCGCACCGAGCAGCTCACCTACGCCCGCGAACACCTCAATGAGATGTTTGGCAAGAAGTATCCGAAATACTTCCGCCAGCAGCACGTCCACTACTACCGCGAGCAGAGCCCCGACGAGCTGGCCCTCATCAACTACACCAGCGGTACCACCGGGCGCTCCAAGGGCGTGATGCTGCCCTACCGATCGCTGTGGAGCAACGCCGACTTCGCCTTCCACGTGTTGGGCAAGACGTTCAAGCGCGGCGACAACGTCATCAGCATCCTGCCCATGGCCCACATGTACGGCATGGCGTTTGAGTTTATCTTCGAGTTTCTCAAGGGCATGCACATCTACTATCTCAACCGCGTGCCCTCTCCCGCCGTCATCGCCCAGGCGCTGGCCGACGTCAAGCCGCGCATCATGATCGCCGTGCCGCTGGTCATCGAGAAGATCATCCGCAAGAAGGTGTTCCCCAAGTTGCAGACCAACAAGATGCGACTGCTCATGGCCATGCCCGTCATCAGCAAGAAGGTGCGCGCCGCCATCCTCACCCAGGTGAGCAAGGCCTTCGGCGGCAACCTCTACGAGGTCATCATCGGCGGTGCTGCCCTCAACGGCGAGGTGGAGGCCTTCCTGCGCAAGATTGGCTTCCCCTACACCGTGGGCTACGGTGCCACGGAGTGTGGCCCCATCATCTGCTACCGCGACTGGCAGACCTTCGCCCAGGGATCGTGCGGACAGGCCGCCTACCACCAGGAGGTGCGCATCGACAGCAGCGACCCTGCCAACGTGCCGGGCGAGATCCTCACCAAGGGTCCCAACGTCCTGCTGGGCTACTACAAGAATCCCGAGGCCACCCAGGCGGCGATCGACGCCAAGGGATGGTTCCACACGGGCGACCTCGGCACGATGGACGCCGACGGCAATGTCTATATCAACGGCCGATCCAAGAACATGCTCCTCGGATCCAACGGCCAGAACATCTATCCCGAGGAGATCGAGGACAAGCTCAACTCGCTGCCCCTCGTCGGCGAGAGCATCGTTGTGCAGCGGGGCGACAAACTCGTGGGCCTCGTCCATCCCGACTACGACGAGGCGAAGCTCCTGGGCCTCAACAACGAAGACCTCAAGGGCGTGATGGAGCAAAACCGCCAGCAGCTCAACCAGGTGGTGCCCGCCTACAGCAAGGTGGCCGAATTTGAGATTCTGGAGGAGGAGTTTGAGAAGACACCAAAGAAGAGCATCAAGCGCTACCTCTACAAATAGGACTGGTCCCGGACCGACCACCGCGCCGGCCCCGCCACCCGCGTCGCAACACACCAACGCCCCCAGCCGGAAGTCGTTCTCCAGCCGGGGGCGTCTTGCGTTCACTTTCTTTTTTGCTCTCTCGCGCGAGAGCGATCTGTACGGCCTTGTTTTAGCCCAATATGCGGTCTCTTGTCAGAGCTTCCTGTACTATCTTGCTGCGAAATAGACACTCTCGTGTACGGCTGCGCGAAGCTGGTAGAGACCGGCCTGGTCCTGCGTCACGTCCATCTTCTTGCCGTCGGGCAGCGTGGCGCGGATCGTGCCGTCGTCGTTGAAGCGGAAGAGCTCCTTCAGGGCGCCATTGTCCTTGTAGTTCCAGCTCTTCTCCTTCTTATTATATACCAAGTAGGACTTCTCGCCGTTGGGGTCCGTTATCTCATAACCGTTCTTGAGCGTCTTCACGGCATACATCCTGCCGTCCTGACCCATCACTTCCTTCGTCTCTCCCACATGGGCAATGACCTTGCTGTCAGTCCAAAACTCCACCGTGTTGAGCACCAGGAGGTCGGCCAAGCCACAGACGGCGTAGGCGGGACTGATCAAGATGAAGACCAGCTCGTTGACAAACTTGTTACTCAAGCCCTTGTTCCAGTCCAACAGTTTGTTGGTCAGTCCGAAAGAGCCGATACATGAACTCAAGGTCACCGCGCCTACCAACAGGGCGAGAACAGTTTTCATTGCGGTTTTTCTCATTTTCAAATCGCTTATTTGTTACCAATAGATTTATCGCTGCAAATATATGACTTTTTTCGCATATACCGCAAAGATCAAGCTATATTATTAGTCGGGTGGTATAAAAAAGTCGATTCTTCCTGCGCCTGACCGTGAGCTACTGCCGCATGCTTGCCGTAGTTTTGCCGTGGCTACGCAGCCGCCATACAGCTCGTCACGCCGAGGGCCGTGGCGATGGCCGTGAGGATCGAGATGGCGGTCTGAATGACAAAACGCCATACCTGTCTTTTCTTTTCATCCATAGTTTTCTTTCGTTTAAGGGTTTGATAATGAGTACTTTTCTCTCTGCTTTCGCTGGCAACGCGAGGACAAGTGAAGAAGACAACCAATACAACTTTTACAATATTTTACAACAAAGTTTTCTTTGTACACTCAATATCCTCAATGTCATTAGGTTGAGTTAAGAAAACAACTAAAACAACCTTTACAACAAGTAACAACGCTTCGCCAGGACATTGCCTCTTCGAGGCCGAAGGTTGCTTGTAGAGAAACAACATTTACAACGCTTCGCCTTGCTCACACAACTTGACGCATTTCCTGCATAGTATTGTCCGCTTAGCCATGTGTCCCCGCGAAGCTGTTCCATTTCATGGCACTCTTTCTCGCCATGGCATAACTTGAACAAGCTCAGTTCTGCGCATGTCCCCGCGAAGCTGTTGTATCTTGTTGTTTTACCTTGCAGAGGGCTTGTTACACGCGTAGCGTGTGTTTTGTCCCCGCGAAGCGTTTGTTCATAGTTGTAAATGTTGTATTTGTTGTTTTTCCTCCTCAGCAGGCGGTAAGGGTGAGGGAGAGGGCGAGAGGGCGAGAGGGCGTTCCGATCGTATGGCGAATTTCCTTTAGTAGGCGCCGTGGGCGGGTGGCCCGTGGGAAGCCCTGGGGCTTCGCCCTCCCCCTTTACGCAGGGCGGGTGGCAGGGTCAGCGACTGGTGCAGATGTGGCTGCAAGAGCCGTGGCTACAAGCAGTCGTTCTGCTGCTCGTTGGGCCGTGAGGCCTGCCGACCCGCCCCGTGGGTTAATCGCCCAGCGTGCCGCCGCCCTGGTCTCCGCCGCCCGTGGTGGCCGTCTTGAAGGAGGCCGTGAGCGTGAGGTCGGAGGTCAGCTTCA